>Ga0190265_10000557_pt1 | contig 26279 bp, 22 predicted proteins | sample Popmic124T_FD_133135 | JGI IMG/M metagenome (GOLD analysis project Ga0190265, IMG submission 133135) | Populus adjacent soil microbial communities from riparian zone of Indian Creek, Utah, USA - 124 T | ecosystem: Environmental > Terrestrial > Soil > Riparian zone | place: USA: Utah | collected...
AAAAGGTCTGGAGTACCTCCTGGATCAGGCGCGCGTTAAGCAGCCGCATCGGCTTTCTGTTGGAGCGGGGGAAACTCAATCCACGCCAGATTCGCGAGCTGCAGGCGTTTGGCCGTGCCAGCAGCGACTTCGACCTGATCGTTTTTCCCGAAGGGACGCGCGGCGATGGCGTGAACGTGGCCGAATGCCAGCCCGGCGGGTATTATATCGCCCAGGAAGCCAAGGTGCCCATCGTCCCGGTGTTCATCGAGAACATGCAATTCGTTTCCACGAAAACGGGGCGGTTCCATCCCGTCGCCGGCTGGCGCAAAGTGGAAGTCCATTACGGACCACCGATCGAACCGGCCGACTATCTGCCCATCTCGCGCCGGGAATTTAGCGGTTTTGTGCGCGAGCAGATTTCAGCGATTCGGCCAACCGGATAGTTTTCTCAACGCCTGCCGCCCAAATGTCCGCGGGACTTATCCACCGACGAGAAGAGTGTGTACAAAAAAACCGAACCTGGCAGTCAGGGGATGACCGACCAGGTCCGGGGAATTTCGAACTAATACACAGTAGGATTACGTGGAAACTCGAACGGACTCTGTATCGGAGTCTGCTCGAAAGCGTTTGAGCGACATTCAAAGAACAAACCAACTTCGCTCTGAAATCTGGTTCCGTTAATCCACTGGGAACCAAACACCTGCGGGCCTGCCTGTCAAGAAGTGTTTTTGCGGCGGCTCTTTGGGGGGGCGCATCTCAATTTCTGGACGGGTTCCAGAGGGAGTGAGGAAAGAGGATGTGCCAGCGTCCATTTCGCCAAAAGGTCTCCAAGCACATTAAGGCTTCGTCGCCTGCGCGGGTCCAAAACTGGCCGGGTCTCTTGAAGCGGCACTGATACTGCCGGCACGTTGATTCGATGGCGCCACTGCCCAACGGCTCACCGAGCTTGTGTCCCTCCTGGTACTTCATCCGGTGCAGGTTCGAACCAAAGTAGTTGATCTCCTTGTTCACCGCTTGGCGCAGGGCGGCGCGCTGGCCTTTGGCGACAGCTTCCAATGCTGCGATCACTTTGTGGCCGTGGTCGCGTTCCAAGTCTTTGAGCAGGGGACGAACCCACGCTTGGGCCGTTTGTTCATCGTGCGGGTGTAAGGTCCGGGCCACGGTCCAGAGGTGCTCCTTGGCGTGATAGAGGTCCAATCGTTGGATGGCTTTCTCGAAGCGGTCGCTCACCAGATTCCAGATCCAAACGGCTCCGTCGGCGAGCACCAGGACGGGGGCCGCATGAGCCAAACCGTGCCGCATCGCCTCGGCCCACAATTGGCTCTTGAGCGCCTCGATGCCGCCGCGCGTCATCACGGTCCCTCGGCTCAGGATCATCGCTCGATCACTTTTGCTGACGCGATCCTCCAGTCGAAAGCACGTGGCGGCGTAAACCCAATGCCAACGCTCCGGCTCGACGCCGCGGGCCCGCTGCCGCTCTGTTTGCCCCCAGTCATCCCGCTCGCGGATGTTCCAGGCGTCGATCTCCAGAATGTAAAGGGCCGGCTGACGTCGCCTTGTCCTTGCTCTTGGGCCCCAAGGGCGGTGCGCATTTGCTCATCGAGCTGGTCGCGCGTCCGCTCGGCTCGCTGGCCCTGGCGCTTGGCTTCGCGGTCCAGCGTCGGCCGGGGCAGATCGACCCCGGTCAGGCGCTTGACCACCGCGCTGGCCTCGCTGATCGGCATTTTGCTGCCCAAGAGCGCGGCCATTTCCTGCACCGCGGGCGAGGCGGTGCCCCCATCGTCAATGCCCAGCGCCCGATCGGCAGGGTAGAACCATTGCTGGCACTTCGGGCACCAGCCGCGGCGGCGCTGGAGGGTGATCGGACCAAAGCGCGTCTGGATCGTCCGCTCATGCCCGTGGGTCACGCGCGTGAGTTTGGCGCCGCACATCGGACAAGCCGGTGGAATGTCATCGGCTTTCTTTTGCGCCGCCTCCTGGGCGATCGTCCGCTGAAGGGCGCGCGTTTTCTGCGCAATCTCTTCTTCGATATGGCCCAGATTGTGGTCGGAGGCCCGAACGCTCCGGTCCAGGCCGATGGTCAGGGCGGCCTGCCAGTTTCGCACCGGCCCGGCAAACGCCTCGTAACTGCTGTCGGGAGGAACCGATGGCACGCAGCAGTTGCACATCCGTTTCTTCTAAACCGAACATTCCGCTGCGGCTGCTCAAAAATTGAGATGCGCCCTAATCGCACCCCGCCATTACTCCGCATTTGCTCCGCGGCGCATGTGCGGATACACTGCCCGTCCCTTATGCAGCAAACTCAGGACTTGCGCGTCGTTGGTTCGAAGCGGTTGCAGCCGCCTCGCGCCCTGAAAGCCGCTCTGCCGGTGGGCGAACGCGCGAACCGCACCGTCGTGCAAGGGCGCGCCACGGTGCAAAACATTCTTGCCCAACGCGACTCGCGTCTGCTCCTTGTGGTCGGCCCCTGTTCCATTCACGACCCGAAAGGTGCTTTGGAATATGCGCAACGGCTCGCCGCACTCAGTCGTGAGTTGAGCGATCGCATGTTCGTCATCATGCGCGTCTATTTCGAAAAGCCGCGCACGACGGTCGGATGGAAGGGTTTGATCAACGATCCGCACATGAATGGCTCGTGTGAAATCGAGGACGGCCTCCGCATCGCGCGCAAGCTGTTGCTCGACATCAACGAGCTTGGCCTGCCCGCGGGCACAGAGTTTCTCGACCCGATTGTGCCGCAATACATTGATGACCTGATTGCCTGGACGGCGATTGGCGCGCGCACGACCGAGAGCCAAACGCATCGGGAAATGGCGAGCGGCCTTTCCATGCCGGTCGGTTTCAAAAATGGCACCGACGGTTCGCTGCAAATCGCCATCGACGCGATGACTTCTGCGCGCACGCCCCACAGTTTTCTCGGCATCGATCAGGATGGCTTTACCAGTCTTATTCGCACGAAGGGAAATCCCGAGGGCCACGTGGTGCTCCGCGGCGGACGCGCCCGCACGAATTACGATCCGCAAAGCATCGCCGATGCAGCGGCCCAATTGGCGAAGCATCAGTTGCCGCCCGTGCTGATGGTCGATTGCAGCCACGCGAACTCGCTGAAGCAGCATGCGCGACAGGAGGACGTTTGGCGATCGTTGATCGAGCAACGCGCCGCGGGGACAAGTGCGATTATCGGCGCGATGGTGGAAAGCTATCTCGCCGAGGGCAATCAACCCGTGCCGGCGAACTCAGCCGACATCGCTTACGGCGTCTCCGTCACCGATGCCTGCATCGGTTGGGAGACAACGGAACGTATGTTGCGGCACGGTCTCACCGTGCTGGCTGCGGCATCCAAGTCCCGTGAAGTGGTAGCGGCCTAGGGTCACTCAAGGTTGCAGAAGTTCGCCCGTTCCGCTCATGGTTCATTTGGCGGCGGGCGATTGGTTGAGGCCTCGTCCCTCACCTGGATTCTGGATTCCTCCGGCTGGGGCTGCGGCTTTCGGAGAGCGAAAGATGACATGCTCGTGCTCGAGGCTGTCAATTCTTCCGCCAATCGCCCCAATGCCATCTGCACTTTGCGCGAATTCTGGTCGGCGTTGTTGACGATGCTTCTTACCGATTCCAAACCGTCCGAGGTCAGATCCAGGCTGAGCGCCGTTTGAATATCGCTGAAGTAATTAATGAGCGGGCGCACAACCGCCTGCGCTTCCTCATACCGCGATTTGATGGAATGGAAGCGATTCGTGACCTCCGCCCTGCGATTCTCGCTCTGTTCCCGGACGATGCCGTAATTGATGGCGGCGACTTCCTGGTCCCACACTGCGAAATACTCGGCGTTCTTTTCCTCCATGAATTCGCCTCTCTTTTCCGTTTGTTCCGCGGCCGCCACCAACCGCTTCAAGGCCGCGCTGAAGCGCCGGAACTGGGGCTTGAGGTCCGTGGCGGGCTGATTCACCAAATCGTTCAAGGCTGCCACGGTGGCATCAATGGCCCGCGACTCCGCCTGAACTTCCGCTGCGGCCGTGCTGAGGCTTTTGCCGGCCGCGTCGCTTTTTCGATAACCCGTTGAGCGGCACCCTGCTCCCAACAGCAGCGCCACCACCAGGAACAAGGCTGGCCAAGCGTAAAATGCCGTGGGCGAGTTTTTGTTCATTGTTTCCGCTTTCATTCGTACCTCCGTGTCTGATCGAAAATGCTGACGGGCCAAACTACATGAGTTTTCTGGCACTTCAACCCGTCCATTTCATTCGCTCCGCAAAGGGCGGCGAGCATCACCCTTTCTCGCTTCAGGTGCGATTCCACGAAGATTTCATTCGGGGGCGATGGGCAGGGCGGCTGCCCTCAGTGCGCCGGGCCGTGAAGGCAATGGCGATGCGGGGGAGCGCGATTGATGCCGTCGCGCTGAAACACCACGCTTACCGCATCATTACAGAAAAGACTTTCAGCAACCCTCCAGACGGTGAGCCGTCGCCCAACTGCGGAAAAAACCTTAACTCTCTCCGCGCCGGGCCGATGAATCATTATGGCTCGTGTGGTCGTGATTGATGATGAACAACTCGTGGCGGAAGCTTGCGCTACGGTGCTGCGCGCTGCCGCCCACGAAGTGTCGGTCGCCCATGATGGGGAAAGCGGCCTCCGTCTCATTCGGGAATTGCTGCCGGACGTGGTTATTTCTGACATCCGAATGCCGGGCATCGATGGCCATCAACTGGTCGCAACGCTGAAGGCGCACTCCGCCACCACGCATATCCCGGTCCTCCTGATGAGCGGCCACTGCTACTTGGACAAGAAGAGCTGCGATGCCTTTCTCGCCAAGCCATTTCTTGTTTCTGAATTACTCGCCACCGTGCAATGCCTCGTCTTGCGACGCGCGGAAAAGTAAGCGGGAGGCTTCTTCAGACGCCCTGCTCCGCCAAAGTGGTCAGTTGCACCCGCGTCGCTCCAAAAGAGTTTGCCCTCGGTTCGATCGCCACAATAAAAGCGCAGGAGAAAAGTGGTGCGCCCGGCAGGACTTGAACCTGCAACCTCCTGATCCGAAGTAATGCCGGAAGTGTCTTTCCGCGTTTCTCAGCGTCGCGGCGTGTCCATCATTCACCAATGTTTGCAGGCAGATTGGCCACTCCGTTGCCTTGAGAGACAACACCGGCGCCAGAGGAATGCCAAGACCAAGAAAGCTGTTAGTTTTTGCTTCTGCGATAACACCTCAAGCCGATGAGGGCGAGAGCCATCAGGGCAAGCGCTGCGGTGCTTGGTTCGGGGACGGGGGCACCAACCTGGAAGTTATCTGTCCAGACGCGGTTTTCGCCGGCGGCGAGACCGCCACCAGCGCCAACCCATTGATTCGTAAAGTTAGCGTAAATGCCTCCCGCGAAAGTCGTGAGATTGATAACGCCAACGGAATTCTGGTTCACGAACAGCTCAATCTCGCGTGCCAACAAATCATAGCGCACGGCGTAGTTGTTCCATTGACCGGCACCCGTGATCCCCGTGTTGAAGGTTGGGATAATGGATTGGATGGGCGTGTCAGTAGCGCCGTTGAAGAGTGAGGCATTGCCGGAGCCATCACCGCGGAAAAATACCGAAAGCGATTGCGCGGCAAAAATGCCAGGACCGGCCCCGGAACTGATATCAATACGATCCGCAACCTGGAGGGCATCGACCTGCACGACGTACGAAGAACGGAGACCGCTGTACGGAAGCGCGTAATCAATGCCTCCGCCGGTCTGAGTGAAACCGGTGGCGCTGCCGGCGCCGCTGGCATTGGGACCCAGGCCGAGCGGGTAGGGCGGGTTGCCATCCACCAAACCCGGTGTGCCAGCCCTGTCGGCGGCGAAGCTGAACCCACTGCCGATATCGAAACTAACCGACGGGTTTCCATACGCGTTTTCGACCACGTAAGCAGCGGCCGGCTGCACGGCAGGCACATAAGGCCGATTTGCGCGGCCGCCATCGTCAGTGCCGGTGAAGGTGTCGCTATAATCGAGCACGCCGATCCGGCTGGAGCCCCCTACTGGGATACCAGCCGCGCCCAAAGAACCAACGGAAATCAGAGAGACGACGAGCGTTCCGAGCACAGAAAAGCGGAGGCAAGTGTTCATAGGTCGGAATTAGATATGCCGCGTGGATCCCGGTGTGTCAATCCAACTTCCGGACTTCTCGCCCCTGTTACTACTTGATACGACTCGTCGCGATTCGCTGCCGTGCGGGAAAGGGAATCTCACGACTTCCTGAGCAAAAATGGTGCGCCCGGCAGGACTTGAACCTGTAACCTTCTGACTCGACTGAGCCAGTGTTTTCAAGGACTTTGGCCGCATCGTCGCCTTGAGGCGACTGGCTGCAACCGGGCGCAACACTGGGCAACGCGATACTGCTCTCAATACTACTGCTGCTCCCCGCGCTCTCGCTCGTAGTTGTCACTGAAATCTTCCACGCTTGCGTGACGCAGTGAATACGCGGTCTACTCGAAGTGTTGAACGACGCGCAATTCGAGTCGCACCGAAAGCGAAACCTCAAGGCGGTTTCTATCTGAACGCTCCATGAGCAGGCCGGCCAGCATAAGCCACAGGCAGAAGCGACGGCGGAGCCTTTGAGATTGGGCGAGAGGTTCCTGAGCATTTCCCGGCGCACTCACTGCCAGGCTGCTTGTCTGTTTTCTTTTGCGTTTCATGGACGTAATCAAACACCCATGAATTGCAGGAGGGAATGTGGGTGCGCTCCTGCAATAGCTCACCCCTGATTGAAACCGCCCATGCTAAGGAATTTGTCGCGCAGCATCGTGAATGCGTGGCTACTGATTCCCCTTCTCCGTCGCCGCTTCCCGAACGGAACTTTGATTTCACTCATGGCGGCGGAGAACTCGTCGGGATGCGCCTTGACGTACTCTTCGCCAGAGCGAACCAATCCAAAACGGCAGCTCTGTTGGCATCAAATGGCGGAAGGCATTCCGCTTTCCGTCTCCACTCTTTGTGAGTCCCTAAGTAACGTAAGATACCGGGGGTGCTATCGGTTCGCCACGTATGAAACCTTTGCCAGATGCGCAATGCAACCAGTCCCGCTGCATCGTTCGGATTCCAGTTCGCATGTTTGGCGATGATGCGCGGGTCTCCTTGCGCGACTTGCAGCGTATCCAGTAGTCGTTCCTCGTCTTTGAAGAACTGACGATGCGGCGATTTGAAACACGGCCACGCAATTTGCTCGCGCGAGAATGGGAGAAGCAGCTTCGCAACGCTGTCATCGCGCGCCGCGCCGTTAAGGAAGTCCGCGCAGGCGAGGGTATGCTTGGCGAAGCCTAGAATTACAGAGGGTACACCGTCATCGTCGCTCCCCAACTTTTTCAAATGCGCAAAAGCGGTTTCGAGTTGATCGAGCAATGCTTCAGCTACGTAGTGCTTCCAGGTAGTTCCACGTTGCGGCTCGAAATAATGGCCTTTCTCTTTCAGATATTTCCACGTGAGCCTGTGAAGCTGCGCGTCGTCATACCATGACTCGAATGGGCGCCCCCAATCCCAATCCCAACGCCGAGGTTTGTTGGCTTCAAGCCAAGCGTCGGCAACGATTTGTTTCCTTGCTGCCTCACGGGCCATCGCACGTCCCACCTTTGCGGCAGCGAGACGTATCAAAGGATCAAGTGTGTCTCGCTCCCGCTGCCTTGTTTTCATGCACAAGCGACGGCAGCTTGTGCGATCGCGGCTTCGTGTTGAGACTTGGCTTGTTTCTTCGGCAGCTCGCTTGCGGCCTTTCTCTTCTTCACGGCTTCACTTTCAAGCCTTCCGCCGTCGCCAGTTTGCGCTGGTTGCCATCGAACGTGAGCAGTTCTTCCACGCCAAGATGAAGCGCGGTCGCGACGTGTAGAACGTCAATCGCGCGGTGGCCGTTGGCTTTGGTGTACGTGGCGGAAAGCCTTTCAGCGATGCGATGCACGTCCGCCCAATCTACTGTCGCGATTTCCAGCGCACCGCTGGCGAGGTTGGCGTCCAGATCTGAGAGGGAGTGTTCCGCTTCCGCGGCCGGAACGCCTTTCCTGGAATCCTGCGCGTGCAACCAGGCTTGGAAACGCATGGATTGCCGGAACTCAAAGGCGAGCAAACCGGAAATGGTCAACGCCTCGGTCATGGCGTCGTAATGTTTTCGGGCCGCTGCCGAGTTGTCTTGCGCGCGATAGAGCGCAAAGAGAAAGGACGTGTCCGGGAAGGCCGTCACCCTTGTTCGCCTTCCAACTCCGCCGCGCGCATCTCCGCCACTTGCGCCGCGCTATAGACGCGGCTGCCCCACGTTTTGCGGAGTTGTTTGGCAAAGTCCACCTTCACCAGCTTGCGCGCCTTGGGATTTGTGGCAGGCACCAGCCGGGCAAAGGCTTTCCCGCCCTTGGTGATTTCGATGGATTGCCCTTCCCCGATCCACGCGCTGAGGCGGGCGAAGTTGTTGCGAAGGTCACGGACAGTCGCGGTTTTCATCGTGATACAACTATGTCTCACGATGCTGACCGATGTCAATTAGACTCCCACAGCGTTTACCGGCTGGACTTGGGAAAGACTCGCCGTCACCGCAATCGAAACGCCTTTGTTACTACTTTTGATACTGCTCGACGCGATTGGCGGAAGTACGGAAAAGAAACTTCGCGATTTCTCAGCAAAAATGGTGCGCCCGGCAGGACTTGAACCTGCAACCTTCTGATCCGAAGTCAGAAGCTCTATCCAATTGAGCTACGGACGCAACGCGGGGATGAAATCACGGATTGAGCAGAGCGCAAGTTTGTTCGCGCGGACGCTATTTCGTCACCAGCCCCTTCGCATAGTATTCCGGGTACTTGAAGTAGTAGTATTCGCGGCTGTTCGTCTCGACTGAATTGAAAACGATTCCCATCACGTTCACCTGTCGCTGGTAGAGGAGGTCGAGGGCATTGCGCGCGAGCCGGGCGGAAGTGTAGGCCGCGCGGATCACAAACAAGGTACCATCCGCCTTGGGGGCGAGGCTCGCCGTGTCGTCGGCCGCGAGAACAGGCGCGCTGTCGAACAGAATGAAATCGAAATACTGATAGATGTCCTTGATGAGTGCATCGGCGCCCGTCAGCAGCAGTTCGCCCGGGTTCGGCGGAGACTTTCCGCGCGGTATGACCGAGAGATTCGGCACGTGAGTCTGGTGAATCACCTTATCCCAAAGCGTGTCGCCGCCGAGCACGTCAGCGAGTCCAGGTTGATCGCCGAGTTCGAAATACTCATGCACGGTGCCCTTGCGCATGTCCGCATCGATGAGCAACACCCGTGAGCCGGAGGAGGCCATGGTGATTGCGAGGTTCACCGCTACAGTGGATTTTCCTTCGCCCGGCACCGCGCTGGTGATGACGATGGTACGGGGCCGCGCCCCTTCAATGGCCATGAAAATGAGGGATGAGCGCAGGTTGCGGTGTGCTTCGGCGTAGGCATAGCGCGTATCGTTGGCCGTGAGCGGCAGCAGCTTGCGGTCGCGCGCGCGCGTCGCATCCTGTGGAATCTGGCCGAGGATTAATTCGTCGAAGTGTTCCTGCAATTCAGTGAAGGAAACGGGGCGATCATCGAAACGGTCGAGCAGGAAGAGCAAACCGATGCCAAACACCAGTCCGATGAAACAGCCGATGATAATGTTTTTGGTAAACCCGCTGTTGTCCGCCTTCGCAATGCTGGCCGGTTCCAGAATCGAGACGGGCTCCACTGGAACCCCGCCCTCAATTTTCACTTTCTCCAGCATGGAAGATATTTTTCCATAGAGGCTCTTGGCATCGTCTATCCGGGACTTGATCGTCTCGTATTCCGCCAGGCGGGTGCTTGCTTCGCGCGCGCGTTTGGACTCTTCCTCAAACGCGGTTTGCTTCGTCGCAATCTGTTTTTGCAGCGACTCACGTCTCTGCGCGAACTGCTCGGCGGACTGAGTGTCGAGAATCTGGAGCAGCTTTTTCTGACCGGCGATTTGTTCCTCCACTCTGATCATCTTCGGGTGCTTGGGCTTAAGCACCTCCTCCAACTCGGCCTTTTGCTGCTCCAGGACCGCCAACTGCGTTCGCACGCGTTCCTGCTCGCGGACCTCGACCGTCAATTCCGGCTTGTCACTGGCGCGCCTCGGACTCGGCGTGTTGGTCAGGGCATCGAGGAGCTGATACTCCTGACGCAGTTGCGCCAGGTCATTTTGCAGAGAATTCAAGCGCAGCGCCGTGCTCTTGGCGTCTTCCTCCACGAACGCGACCATATGATTGGTTTGAAACCTGACCTGTTCCGCGCGCCCTTGATCGATCTGTTTCTGTGCGTTCCCCATTTGCTCAGTAATCGAACGCAAAACGTCCGTGCTGCTCTGGCCCCGCATTTCATCGCGATACTTCAGGAATTCCTCCATGCAGGCATTCAGGTAGGCCTGCGTGTATTTTGGGTAGGCGCCTCGCGCCTCCAGGATGAAGATGGAAGTTTTCGGAGCGAGCGAGATCTTCAGCGTGACGGGCGCACCCGCGAGATGCTTGGCGCGAAGGACTTCACTGGCACGGGTCGTTATCAGGTTTCCCTGGAGCAGCGCGATGGTGGTGCCCACGAAGTTTTCATCCGTGGCGGCCGCGGCGGAGTCCGTCACGCTCACGCGATGCCCGACGATCATTTGCGCCTTGGACACATAGGTCAACGGAGTTTTGGAAGCGCGATAGGTTTGCGCGCCGACCGCGATTCCGAAGGTCAACAACAGCACCCACCATCGTCGCTTCAGCAACGTCTTGTAGCGCTGCACCCGGCTGAAGAATTGCGCGGCCCCCGTGGCGCGGTCGTGGCCCTGAAAGGGAATTGGCTCGTTCATTTCACTTCAACGGAATTGCCGCAGGACGGCGCGTTAATTACCTCCAAATACGACTCCACGTTCCGGGACGATGACTAGGTCATCCGGTTCCAAAATCATATCCTTTTCGGGTCGTCCTTTGTTTAAGATCGCATCCACATCCACGATGGTCGTTTGGGTATCGCGGCCGTTCTCGCGGACCACTTTGACTTCCTTGAGCTTGGCCCACTGCGTCGGCGGACCCGCGATCAAAATTGCCTGGCTCAACTTCAGCGGCACATCGACAGGAATGTTCACCGGACCGGGTTTAGAAACCTGGCCGGAAACGTAGGCCTTGCCGCGCACATTGTTCATCGCATCAATGCCGATGTGAACATGGGCGCGTTTGTAGTAATCCTTTTCGAGAGCGACTTTAATTTCCGCGGCGAGAGTCTGGCAGGTCTTTCCGCTGGCGACGAAGCGTCCAAAGGGCGACGGCAACTCGACTTCGCCGGAATCGGTCACGGTCAACGCTTTGGCTTCCTCCCGATCCTCGGCCACGCGAAAGCTTAGCTTGTCGCCCGGCCGAATCTTGTGCTGGTTGTCCAAATCAAGACGCTGCGTGGCGACGCGTTGCATCACGGCCTTCGCGCCCGTGTTTGTCGCGACAGTTTGCGCTGAAACCGTCGCAGCCAAAGCCATCGCGACACAGAATACCGCCCGAGTGCGGTGAAACAGAACCTCCATGATCCAAATTGCCTGTTTTGCGATGAAACGCAACTGAGCAGAGGCAAAAGATTTTTCAGAAGATGTAACGGAATCCGAGCGCGGCCACGTTTTGCAGGTAATTGCGATTTACCTTATCTGAATCCTTGTAAATGAAGTGGTAGTGCGCCGTGACGTTGAGTTTGCGGCTCAAGGGCACGGTGACGCCGACCGAGCCGCCCGCACGCCAGAACTTTTCGGCCACTCCGCTGCGTTCCCGCCCATTTTCATAAAGCAGGGAACTGTGAAGCGTCATGTACTGACTGAAGCGCCAGTTGTTTTCGTACCGTGCATACCAATAGGTCACCAGTTCGGCTTCCGCGCCCGATGTGGCTTCACGACCCAACGCCAGGCGGTGATCGATGGATTGGCTGAGTTGGTGGTCCAAACTCAATTGCGCGTAAAAATCATCAACGCTGTTCGGCGCGCTGCTGATTCCCTCGTCGTCGAATTCGGAAAGGACGTAGCCGCCGGCCGCCCGAGTTCTCAGATCGCGCGAGACCAGCACTTCCACGAAAGGTCCGATGCTGAACTGCGTATTATCATGGAAGAACTCGCTTGAGTAATCGGTAAAACTGGCGCCAGCTTCGAGGCCGGTCGTGACTTCCGGGGAGAGTTTTGCACCCACTCGTCCGTAAACCAACTCCGCGGAGCGGTCCTGCACGTCCTCCACGAACGCGTTCGTGCTGGAACCGCGCTGGAGCGATTCGGAAACGCCGGAATTCATCGAGATGAAATTGTAATGATCGTAGCCGAGCGAGAAGACGAGGCGGTTCAGGTCCCAGTCCACGCGTGTGCCGACCGTATTTTCCAACCCGCCGAAGTCGCCAGTGCCGCTCACGGTCGGATCGCTGAACGGGTTTTGCGTGTAGGAAACCCGTTCGTGAAAATTAATCGAGAAATCGCCGGCGTAAATGTCGAAGGCCAGTTCGGAACTCGGCGCCACAATGACGTGGTCGAGGTCGGTGTTGTTGACGTACTTCATGTAGCCAACGCCGAGGTTCAGCGCGAAGGCGTTGCGAGGATTGAGCGCCCACAAAGCAGCGACATCGACTTGCGGATGAAAGGCGAAATCAACTTCATTGGGATCGTCCTCAAGGTGCGGATTGTCGTTGAATTCAAAGCCCATCATCGCATCGAAGCGCATCAGCACCGGACCTGCCTTCAGGTTATAGAGATTGCGATCGATTGCCTCTTTGCGAACGCGGCGACCGCTATCGACTGCAACGGATTCATTGATGGCATCCTGTGGGAAAGCACTGGCCCCGCCCAGACACATAACGAAAACGACCACGGTTCGTGGGACGCGAACGCGGACCCGCGCCTGAATACGATGTTTGTTCATGGCCTCCTTCCAAACCCCTGGTGCCAACGGCACCTTTCCCTGCTCGCTCTGGCGATGACCGGGCGAACGAACCGAACGTTGCGTTGGGAGAACGTTTTGTCAATCGGCCTGAGAGCCTTACCTCCTGCGCCTAATTACTTAACTCGAAATCCGAGATCCAAAAGAAATCCAAAGCCAAACCTCCGAACATTCCGGTGTTCTCCAATCCAATGATTCGGACGTGAGGCTGCTTCGGCTTTCGGCCATACGGAATTCGGCTTTCGGAATTCTCGCTTAATCTGGGTCCTGGTGGGAGGAAAGATCTGAAGGGATCAAGATTGGCATCAGGATCAGGAAATGAGCAGGCGGACACAAAAAAAGCGACTGACCCTAGGGGCCAGTCGCTTTCACAGTCTATGAAGAGACTTACTTCTTCTCTTCTTTCTTCGGATTGCACTTCTCGCAGACCTTGCCGGCCTTGGTGGCTTCCTGGCAGCACTTATGGCTGCATTCCTTGCCGGCGGTCTTCGCCTTTTCGCAGCAGGTTTCCGCGCGCGCAATGCTGACCGAGCCAAGGAAGGCCAAGGCGCAAGTAATCGCGACGAGTGACTTGATAGATTTCATCTGTTTTACCTTTTGTTTGCCGGTAATCGACCGGCGGCGCTAACTCATTTCCGACCCTCCGCAAAGCGACCCAGCCTCTTGGAGCGTTGAATGGACGAGCTATGGGACGCAATATATTCACCAGGCGCGGCTGTGTCGATAGGGAATTGGACTTCATTCAAGCCCGTTTTTCGCTTTTTTCCATCTGTCCCCGCGTGACGCCCAGTTGATGCTGGAGCTTCAACTCCCGCCAAAGCTCCACGCCAGCGATTTCACCACGCAGCAGTTTTCGATACATCGCAATGGTTTGCATGACCTCTTCGGGAGATTCATTGAGGAACTCGATCCGAAATCGCCGCGCGCCCAGATCCAGCATTCGGCCAACGTATTCCGCGCCGGTCTGTGCCTTCGCATTGAACAGCGTGTTCCGGCAACCGGCATCGGCCTTCAGCGGATGTTCCATGCCGACGCGGTCGCGGAGCTTGACGTCGTGCTTGTCACAAGGCCGGCCGCAGTCCCGGTAATCCGTGCCGCGGGAGAGAAATGCGCAGAACACACAGTGCTCCATGTGAAACATCGGCATGTGCTGATGCACCGTGATCTCGAACCAATCTGGCGGAGCCGAGGCCAGCAGCGCCGCAAGCTGTTCGAAATTGAGATCGTAAGAAGCAGTCACGGACTCCAGGCCGTGCCGGGCCATGAAATACCCGGCTGTGAGTGCGTTGGCGACGTTGAGCGAGAAATCGCCTCGCCGCCGGCAGTCACTGAAGAATTTCAAGTGATCGTAATTGCGAATGAGATAACCGTCAGCGTCCGACGAGCGCACTTGGTTCAGAATCCACTCTTCCCCCGGTTTGGTAATCCGCGGTGGGGCGACCCAGATGGAAGGTGGAGAGTTGAGAGTTGAAGGTGGAGAGCAGACGTGGAAGGCACGAAACGTCGTGACCGCCTCGCGATACTTCTTGGGGTCTTCGAACTCGCAATAGATCGTCGGCACTCCGGAGCGCAACGCGGCATCGAGTTGCGGCAGGGAACGAACCAGGACAATCAAATGCGGAGCAACCGATGTCTTGACGGCGCTTCCGCACTCCGCACTCCGCGCTCCGCATTTATTCAGAATCCATCGCTTGGGCTGGATACGAAAAGTTTCCAGTTGGTTCACCATTTCGCGGCGCAACCGGTTCAACTCGCTCACTGGCAGGATGACTTCGCCTTCCACGAAGTTCTTCAATTCACCCAGTTTGAATACAGTCCCGCCGAGCCGGCCTAATTGATCCTGGAGTTTCCCTGAAGTGAGCGGCTGTTTTTGCGCCAGGGTGAGCGGCATCGCCGAACTGGCCTGCGCCACATGGCCGAGTTCATCGCGACCGATCACGGTGAGCGGCGCGCCTGCGTGGCCATGAACTTCGATCACAACCGGTCTCTGATAATGCGGCTCATCACCTGCGAAGGTCTGGCGCAAACGCCGATCGAGTTCCGGGTCGCTGGTCTTCCAGACCTTGTCGCCGGGGTTAACCCGCGAAAAGTTGACTGCGCCATGCTGAAACGACAGGGCGGCATTCTGACCCTGGACTTCGGACTTTGGACCCTGGACTGCGAAAACGCGCCCGCCTTCTTCTTGCTGCTCGGGGTGCCCGCTATCAAACACTACGCCATCGCCGGCTTTGAGCGGCGCTTCCAGCCGCAGCCAGACACGCTCACGTTCCACGCGTATCACTTCGCCGAGATAGACGCCGCGCTTCTTTCCGAAGCGCGCGTGGACGAGTTCCTGGTTGTTGTTGCCGCGAAACCAGCCGGTGTAGAGACCGCGGGAGAAAGCCATCTCCAAATCGTAGCGTTGAGAGTCGAGGGTCGAAGGCTGAACACCGGGAGCCGCACCGTTCGGCATTCGACGGGCAAGGCTATCCAGTGCCTGACGGTAAACGCGTGTGATGTTCGCGACGTATTCGGGCGACTTGAGGCGGCCTTCAATTTTCAGTGAAGCCACGCCGGCCCGGACTAACTCGGGCAACACTTCGATGCCCGCGAGATCCTGCGGACTGAGTAAATATTTTCTGTCACCCAGCGGCACGGTTTTACCGTCGGACAGCAGCTCGTAGGGCATCCGGCAGGCCTGCGCGCACTCGCCGCGGTTCGCGGAGCGTCCGCCGAGCGCCTCGCTGGTGAGGCATTGGCCGGAGTAGGCAACGCAGAGGGCGCCGTGGACAAACACTTCCAGCGGGAGCGGAGAGTAATCAGTAATCGGTGAATCAGTGCTGTCGCGGCGCAGTGCCGACCGATTACTGGTTACTGATTCACTGATTACTTCCCTCTGAATCGCCTCGATGTCCTTCAAGGAGCACTCGCGCGCCAGCACGACGAGGTTGCATCCCAGGTCGCGCGCGAAGTCCACCCCCGCCGCGCTGGTGATGGTCATTTGCGTCGAAGCGTGAATTGGAAAGTCGGGTGAAAGCTGGCGAATGAGCCGGGCGATGCCGATGTCCTGCACAATTGCAGCGTCCACACCCGCCGCGATGATTGAGCGAAGGTATTGTTCTGCTTCGCGGAGTTCATTCGCGAAAACCAGAGTATTGAACGTGACGTAGCCGCGCACCCCCCGTCGGTGGAGAAACTCCATCAGTTTGGGCAGGTCGGCTTCGGTGAAGTTGTGAGCGCGCATGCGCGCATTGAAACGATCCAGCCCAAAGTAGATGGCATCCGCGCCGTTTTCGACGGCGGCCTTCGCGCATTCCCAATCGCCCGCCGGGGCCAGCAGTTCCGGGCGCGACGGAGCTGGCGCGATGCCGGCGCTTTCTTCGACCGGGTTGTTCAACACTTCGGGCATGAGCAGCGCGGAATATACGCACAAAGCAAAACCGAAACACCAATAAACCCATGCCTCCCCATTGCCTGCTTACTCCTGGGGTTTGGTCTTTGGTAGTTATTTGATGTTTGGGGCGGGTGTTTTGGTGTCTATTCCCTCTGTGCGCGTGTTGATTGTTGGCTGCGGCTACGTCGGTTTACCGTTAGGGAGGGAACTTGCCCGCGTTGGGCACGATGTCTCCGGAATTCGGCTGCACGCGGATGGTTCCGGTGAATTGAGACGGGCCGGAATCAACCCGATCGTAGCCGACATCACTTCGCCGCAATGCTTCGAAGCGCTTCGCGGGCATTTCGACTGGGTAATCAATACGCTCTCTTCAAACAAAGGCGGTGCGGACGAATATCGTGCCGTTTACTTTGAAGGAACGGCGAGGTTGGTCAAATGGCTCTCGACGCAGGCCGTGACCCGGTATGTTTACACCAGCAGCACCAGCGTTTACGCGCAGACGGACGGTTCCGTCGTGACGGAGGAGAGTCCGACCGAACCGGAGAGCGAGACCAGCCGGATGTTGATCAAAACAGAAGACCTTCTTCGCGCGGCGACGCGTGATGATAAATTTCCCGCGGTGATTCTCCGGGTCGCAGGAATCTATGGTCCGGAGCGCGGCCATTTGTTCCAAGAGTTTCTCCGGGGCGAGGCGCGGATGGCCGGCGATGGTTCGCGCTGGCTTAACATGATCCATTGCGACGACGTGGTGCGGGCCATCATCGCCGCACTGGAACTCGGCGAACCGGGCGAGATTTACAACGTGGCGGACGATGAACCGGTAACGCAACGGGAGTTCTTTTCCTGGCTGTCGGACCGGCTGCCCATGCCAATACCGCCAATCACCGGCGAGACCGAGAGCAGGCCCCGTAAACGTACGGTAACAAACAAGCGCATTTCCAACCGCAAACTCAGGCTGGCACTTGGCTGCGAATTAAAGTATCCCACCTTCCGTCAAGGTTACTCGGCAGAGATAGCCAGGTTGCAAGCGGCAGGTCAGTTGCCGGTGGGTGCCGGTCAGTGACGAACTTTTCGGGCTCGCTTCTTTCAATAAGTGCTATTCTTTACGGCAACACGGCAACAACTTGCAGCCATGAGATTTTTAATAATTGCGATCACCCTTCTCGCTGTCTCGTCAGGTCTCCGTGCTGACGTCGAGAGAGATGCCCTCATTACCGAGCGCCACACGAACGGCTTTAAATGGGAACCGCTCGTGCCCGGCCGCGATGACGCGAGCATCGCTATCGCCGCCGCACGCACGCTGGAACACTTTCACTACGCGCAGCTTTCGTTTGACGATGAGGTGTCTTCCAAGTTTCTCGACAAGTATCTCGATGCGCTTGACCCGGGACACTTGGTTTTCCTGCAAACCGATCTCCGGGAGTTCGAAAAGTGGCGAACGAAACTCGACGACATGACGAGCAAAACAGGAGACACATCGCCGGCAGAAATTATTTTCAACCGGTTCCTTCAGCGGTTCACTCAACAGGTGGAGTATTCCACCAATCTTGCGGCCACGGAAAAGTTCGAATTCAAAGGCAACGAGCGATACACACCGAATCGCAAAGAGCTTCCTCGTCCCAAGGATTTGACTGAAGCAAAGCAATTGTGGCGCGACCGCGTGCGTTACGAGTGGCTGACCGAAGTTTTGAACGCGCCTGAGGTTCAAAACACAAATGCGGCCGCGAGCAGCAGCAAGATCACAAATACTCTGGCTTCAGCCACTGCGAAACCGTTGAGCAAGACAGAGGAGATTCGAGAGACGCTCGTGCGCCGATATACGCGCACGCTCCGCATGTTGCAGGAATTCGACAGTGATGACGTGGTGCAAATTTATCTCACTTCACTCACGCACATTTACGATCCGCACTCGGATTACATGGGCAAGGCGTCGTTCGATAATTTCAACATCAGCATGAAGCTCTCGCTTTTTGGCATCGGCGCGCTGCTCCAATCGGAAGACGGTTACTGCAAAATCAAGGAGTTGATGGACGGCCCGGCGAAGAAGAGCGGCAAGGTGAAGCCCAATGACAAGATCGTTGCCGTCGCGCAAGGAACCAACCCGCCAGTGGATGTGGTGGAGATGAAATTGAACAAAGTGGTGGAGATGATCCGCGGGCCGAAAGACACAGAAGTGCGGCTCACGATTATTCCCGTGGACGCGCCGGACCTTTCCACTCGCAGGGTGGTGACACTGATTCGTGACGAGATCAAACTGGAAGACCAGGAGGCAAAAGCCAAATTGATCGAGTTGCCCGCGGAGAAAGGTCAGCCACCGCTGCGCCTCGGCATCATCGACCTGCCGTCCTTCTATGCCGACCTCGAAAATCGCAGCGAGACCCGCAAGAGCACGACGACGGACGTGGCGAAGCTGCTCAAGAAGTTAAAGGAGGAAAAGGTCGCCGGGATCATTCTCGACCTGCGGCGCAATGGAGGCGGATCGCTCGAAGAAGCGATTAACCTCACCGGCCTCTTCATCAAGGAAGGACCGGTCGTGCAGGTAAAGGACCCCGACGGCCGCATTACAGTGGACAGGGACAATGATCCCTCAGTGCTCTACGATGGCCCGATGGTCGTGCTCACCAGCCGATTCAGTGCGTCGGCGTCGGAAATTTTGGCGGGCGCATTGCAGGATTATGGCCGTGCGCTGATCGTCGGCGATGCTTCGACACATGGTAAAGGCACGGTCCAGACGCTTTTGCGGTTGAACCAGTTTCTGCGCCGCACGAATGAACTTGGCGCGCTCAAGATCACCATTCGCAAGTTTTATCGGGCCAGCGGTTCCTCAACTCAACGCAAGGGAGTAGTCCCGGACATCGTTCTGCCATCGATCAACAACCACGCGGAAGTGGGCGAGGCTTCGCTGCCCAACGCGCTTCCGTGGGACACTGTTCCGAGCGCAAAGTATGAGCCGGTGAATATGATTCCACCGCTGTTGGCCGAACTGCGGAAGCGTTCCGACGCCCGCGTGAGCAATGACAAGGATTTCACTTACCTGCGGGACGAGATTGAGCGCTTCAAAAAGGCGCGCGAGGAAAAGTCGTATTCAATGAACGAGGAGGAACGCCGCAGAGAGAAGGAGGAGAACGAAACGCGGGCTGAAGCGCGCAAGAAGGAACTGCGCTCGCGTCCGCATCCCGGTTACAAGACTTACGAATTCACTTTGAAGAACGTAAACGTCCCGGGCTTGCCGCCGCCTATGGCCCGGACGAACGTGGTGATGACGTCGAACAACACGGGAACGAACATCGTCGCGTCCAAAACCATCAATGCCGACGGGAAGGTCGAGACTGTGACCAACGTCATTGCGAAGATAAGTGACGGAGAAGATGACGAGATCAAGGACGACTCAGACGTACCCACGTTCGATATCACACTCGAAGAGGGCCGCCGCCTCCTTCAGGATCTCCTCATGCTAACGGGCAAGGGAAGTTCTTTGGTTGGTCCGGTTACCGCCGAACGACGCAAGTAGCGAGCAAGACCATTTACGGCAAGCCCAACGAGTTCCACAGAGCCACGCGGACTCTTCAGGATTCGTCGGCGACCTTGCGGAAGAAGCCGGAGCTGTCCTCCATGTTCATCATCGCCAGATCAAGCTTTCCATTGGGATTGCGCTGACTGGCCGCTTGAAACTGGAGTGCAAGCTGCGGAACACAGGTGTTCGAAAAATACTTAACGGCACCCACGCTGACGTGCGCCTTGAAGACCACCACCATTAGCGTTTCCAAATCCACGTTGCGCACGAGCAGGCTCAAGTTCTCGCCCTGCTGGTAAACGCAAGTGAAGTTCGGCTCGCTGATGACGGACGCCATGCCCTGGGTAGCAGCGTAAGTTCCGGCGGCCAGCGCCGCCAGGGTGGTGGAGTCGAACTCGCTGAAGTCGCCGGTCTGCGCAATGAGAAATCCGGCTTTGTCGATAATGAGCGCCGCCGAAGCTTCGCTACGCGAGACCAGATCACCCAGCACTCGATCGAATTCCCGAATGTCCTCCGCGATGAGTTGAGGCAAGGCCATAAGGCGCAGAGTTAAACGAGCTGCTTCACCCGATTACTCTCGTTGATGAACTTGTGCAGGAGCATGCGCGTGATCATGTTCAGCGTTTCGAACACGCCCTGGCACTTGTGCGCCGTGGCGCCAAAGGAGGGCACCTGCACGTCCCGATTGTTCAGCAGAAACTCCATGTACTCGACGGGCGCCGCGCTGGGCAGATCGCGCTTGTTGTATTGGAGCACAAAGGGAATTTCGCTCAAATCGAGATCGAGCGTCTTCAGGTTCTCTTCGAGGTTCTGAAAGCTTTTCACGTTTTCTTCCATCTTCTCGTATTGCGAGTCGGCGACAAACACGATGCCATCGACGCCGCGCAGCACGAGCTGGCGGGTCGTGTTGTAAATGACCTGGCCGGGCACGGTGTAGAGTTGGAACTTCGTTTTGAACCCCTTGATGGCCATGGCCTCAATGGGAAGGAAGTCGAAGAACAGCGTGCGATCCGAACTGGTGGCGAGTGAGACGAGCTTGCCCTTGTGCCCTTCCGCCGTCTGCACGTGCTCGTGGACCTGGACGAGATTGGTCGTTTTGCCGCCGAGCGCCGGCCCGTAGTACACGATTTTAACCTGTAGCTCTTTGGTTGCTTGATTGATGATGGCCATAGCGATTACTTGGATTGACTGCTCAATTCAGCGGCAACTTGAGCGAGCAAGTTTAACGGAAGCACTTCGCCGGGCTTGCCGAGCACCGCGAAATAAATATCGGGAGACTTGAAGACGTGCCACTCGCCGCTCTCGACGATCAACGTGAGCCGTTGCAGCGGACCGAGCGCGAGTTCCTTGGTGTATTGATTCATGCGGCCGAACATTTGCGGGAGAAACGCCGCGATCGTGTCCGCCTTCAACTCCGGCGGAAGGTGGCTTGTCACGAGCAACCCATCACTCATGGCGAGCAACGAACCCGCCACGCCGGTCAACTTCGACGCCCGCGCGACAATCTCCTTTGGCCCGCAACGACTCGTCGCACTGCCAATAATCTGTTCCACTGAAATTTGACCGGCGACTGGTGCGGCTGCCACGGGCGCCGTCGCTGGCGCTGCTTTTACCGGCTCTGGCTTGGGCGAAATCGCCGGAGTTGTGATGCGAGGCGCGAGGCTGGTCGGAAGAGGCGCGGAAGTGGCGCGTGACGCCGGTACTGACGGCTGTACCAATGCATTGCCATCGCCGCCGGTAAATAAATCGGGAATCGCTTCGTCCACCGCAAGCCGCTTCTGTGCGCCGCCGCGATGATTGCTCATGAAAAGTGGAGCAATGACCTTGAGCGAAAGCTCGACCGGCATCTCGCCGACCTTCGGGGTGGGCGGAATGGAGAGCGGAGGCTGAATCCATCCGGCCACTTCCTGCCAACTGAATAGGGCTTTGCCCGATTTCATGGCGGGTTCCAGCAATTCGAGCGGCACGAAAACCTCTGACTGCGTAACGTCCACGCCGGCAAGTTGGGCTTGCACTTCATCGATCCAGTCAACGCACACCGCCGCCAGAGGCACTTTGAGGTGACCTGTCACTTTGGCTTTGGGCGGGAACGCCTTTTTCTGCACCGTGGCGGGAGGACGCGAAAATGCCGGGGCCGGACTGGACCCAGGAGTGGGTGGTTTATGCGTCGGAACTGCCGGCGGAGAAAACGGTGTGGAAGCTTTTGCGTTCAGCGAGGCCAGGGCGTGCGCGGACATCGATATCTTTCCGGGTGGCGCTGACACTGGAGCAGCCGGCGTCGTGGTGGTGATCGTGGGATGCGCACGCTGCACCGGCGCGGACTGCGCCAAAGCTGGCCGGGTAGTATTTACTCCAGCACTGCCGGCGAATATCGGCATCACTTCCGCCGGCACATCCGAGCGACGCTGACTGCGACGCCCGAAATGTTCGGGTGAAAGTTGTTTCACAATATCGCCGAGCGGCAGCGTTATTTCGAAATCGTCAAGGCCTGCCAGGGCGGCGAGGTAATCCGGCGCATACTCGCGCAATTCTGCGGCCGTCATCACGACTTGTCCGTTCGCGAGTTGGGGGAGAATCCGGTCCAGGGGAATCGCGACAAACTGGTCCGAGTTGGCGGGCACTTTGTGGCTGATGGCTTCGGGCAAGCTGGCGGCGATGGTGGCCAGTGCGACCTGGACATGGGTCGAAGCGGCAGGCGGCGGGGAAACCTCAGGCGTCTCGACAGGAGTTGGAGCGGGCTTGGAAAGAGACGAGGTCACCTGAACGCGCATCGGAGTGGTGGTTCTCTGCGCGGGCACGGCGACTCGCGCGACGGGCGGCGAGGCCTTGGGCTTCGCGATGGGCGCGGGTGTTGCAGGCGGCGCTGGATGCGGCGCTTCCTGCCTCGATAACATTCTTTTGAACAACCCCAGCATGTTCTGCCTTTCTTCTTTTTCGTTGGCGTTCTGCCATGCGTGTTGAACCATGTTCAACATGCCGGCTGCCGAATCGACTTTGCCACCGCTTACGCCCGCGACGCTCTATCTCGTCGCCACCCCCATCGGTAATCTCGAGGACATCACCCTTCGTGCCCTGCGAACCTTGCGCGAATGCGACATCGTCGCCGCGGAAGACACCCGTCGAACCGGTCAGCTTCTTACTTACTTCGGCATTTCCAGGCCGCTCTTGAGCTATTTTCGTTTTAACGAAGCCCGGCGAAGCGAAGAAATCCTGGAACGGCTCGCCCGCGGCGAGAAAGTTGCGCTCGTGACCGACGCGGGAACGCCCGGAATCAGCGATCCCGGCGAACGCATCGTACGTGCGGCCATCGCGGCCGGCTTTCGCGTGGAACCCGTCCCCGGACCGTGCGCGCTCATCGCGGCGTTGACCGCCAGCGGCCTGCCCACGGATGAATTTCATTTCGTCGGTTTTCTGCCTGTGAAATCCGGCCAGCGAAAAAAACTACTGGAGCAATTGAAAAATGTTCCGGGCACCCTCGCCTTCTACGAATCGCCCTATCGCGTCGGCAAACTTCTCGGCGAGGTGAATGAGTCATTCCCGACCGCGACGGTGGTGCTCGCGCGTGAACTCACGAAAAAATTTGAGGAATTTTTGCGGGGGACGGCTGCGGAATTGATCGAAGTAACGAAGAAGCGAACACTCAAAGGAGAGTTCGTGGTGTTGATCAGTCGCAGCCCGTGAAGAGCGTTGGCGTGCTGAAGCCAATCACTGCTGGCACGCCGTCAATCCACGTAAATGAATTCGTTCACGTTCAGCAGGGCGCGGCTGAGTTCCGCGATGGCCAGAGTGCCGCCGGCTGGCTGGAGAAGCGCCAGACACGCTTCCCGTTCCGCTTTGTCTGGCGCACGTTGCAGCGTGAGGGCGAAGAGACGCTCGACCTGCTTCGCCGGGTCCGGTCCAGCCTCGCGCTGCACGCGCTCCGCCAGCGCTTTGGCGGCCTCGATGCTTAACGAATTATTCAGCAGCGTCAGGGCCTGCGGCGCGACCGTGGATTCATTGCGGCGCGCGCAGGAAATGGAGTTTTCCGGCAGATCGAACGTTTCCATGAACGGCAGGCGCACGGTTTTCTTTTGAATCAGGTAAACGCTGCGCACGTTCTGGTTGGTCTTCGGCGAAGGATACCAGGCTTTCGTCTTTTCCGCGTTGTCATCGAGGAAAGCGGGATTGGCCTGGAGAATCTCAGGCGGCAAATCCGGCCAAATCGGCGCCCCTCCCAGGTGTTCGAGTTTCAATATTCCAGAAACGGCGAGCAACGCATCGCGCAGTTGTTCCGCGGAGAGCCTTCGAATGTTCTGGCGCCACAGCAATGTATTTGCCGAATCGACAGCCGCCGGGGAAGTAATCGGTGAAACAGTGCGGGTCGATGCAGCTTTCCCTGCTGGCTTACTGATTACTGATTCACTGATTACTGATCTCTGCCGATACGTCGCCGACGTCACCATCAATCGATGCAACGATTTTATGCTCCATCCGCTGCGCACAAACTCACTCGCCAGCCAATCGAGCAACTCGGGGTGCGTGGGCCGCGCGCCAGCGAGGCCAAAGTCATTGGCGGTCGCCACGAGTCCGTTGCCGAAATGTTGTTGCCAGATGCGATTGGCGAGCACGCGCGCGGTGAGCGGATTGTTGCTGGAGGCAATCCAGTTCGCGAGCGTCAGCCGCCGGCCCGTGCTTTTGGCATTAATCGCTGTCTGAATCGGTGCGGGATTCGGATCGAGAATAGAGATGAAGCCCGGCTCCACCGGAGCGCGCGGATCTTTGTGGTTTCCCTGGAACAGAACTTTTGTCACCGGGATTTTTTCCGGGTTGTCGGCCATCAGCAGTCCAAGCGTGAAGGCGCGCTTTTGCTTTTTCAGTTCATCCAATTGCTTTCCGAGCGCTTCATACTGCTTTTTTTGTTCCGGATTGAGTGCGGCCTGCACCTCTTTGTCCTTAAGTTCCACTTTCTTTTCGACCACCGCGATTTTGTCCTTCAGATTGTTCGTCCGCTTTTCTTTTGGAGTATCGAGCAGCGCGCGCTCCGCTTCGGATAGCCGGGCCACTTTCTCATCGCGCAATTTTTTCTTCACGCTGGCGAGCGTTCCATCGCGTTGTTCCTGCAACGGCTTGATTTTCTCATCCAGCGATTTGTTATGCGCGCGAATCGCGTCTTGCTCGTTCGCCATGTCGAGTGGCACATCGTCCGCAAACTTCACCGGCTCGAAAAACGCGCGCATTCGATAGTGGTCGGCGTGAGAAAGCGGATCGTATTTGTGATCGTGGCAGCGATTGCACGACATCGTGAGACCCAGAAACGCGCTGGCGGTTGTCTCCGTCAGGTCCTCCATCAACTCGGCGCGGCTGCGATCCTGTTCGTTGAAAGCGCCCGCCGAATTGTCCTGCGGTCCCATGCGCAAATACCCTGTGGCGATGAGGTAATCCTGTTGCTGCTTGTTCTTTGGCGGACCATCGAACAACTCATCACCGGCGAGTTCTTCGCGGATAAGCTGGTCAAACGGTTTGTCTGCATTGAATGAGCGAATGAGATAATCGCGAAACCGCCACGCGCGCGGACGAAACTCGTCCCAGTCGAATCCATTGCTGTCGCTGTAACGAATCACGTCCATCCATAGCCTGGCCTGATGCTCGCCGTAATGCGGTGAAGCCAGCAGTTTGTCCACGAGCCGTTCGTAAGCGTCGCCGCGTTTGTCGTTCCGGAAGTCATTCACTTGTTCAGGCGTGGGCGGAAGACCCGTCAAATCAAAATAAAGTCTTCGCACGAGTGTCCGCCGGTCCGCTTCGGGAGAAGGTTGAATCTTCTTCTCCGCGAGCTTTGCCAGAATGAAATGATCGATCGGATTGCGAACACGGTGTTGGAGGGACGAGCTACGCGGGTCCCTGATCATCCCGCCTTTCGTTGAAGTGTGACTCCCTCGTCCCTCCAACGACAAACGAGGTGGCACGACGCGCTGAATCGGTTTCAGCGACCACAAGTCCAGCCGCTGCCCGCCGAAGATTTTTACGATGGGATTGCGCGGGTCGCTCCAGGCGTCCCCAATCCCCCCGGCAGCTTTCGTTGGCACACCCGCAACCGCATTCGTCGCGGTTTCCGCCCAGGGCGCGCCGTCTTCAATCCAGCGCTGCAACACCGCGATGTCGTTCGTGGTGAGTCTCTCCTTGGGCGGCATCTCCAAATCCTTTTTGGAGTGCATGACTGCTTGTAGAAGCAAGCTCTCATTGGGTTTCCCCAGAACGAGCGCGGGGCCGGTTTCACCACCTTTCAGTGCTGCAGCCCGCGAATCGAGGCGCAGCCCGCCCTTCACTTTGTCCGGTCCGTGACAACTGACGCAACGCGAGTCCAGCAGGGGCTTCACTCTGTCCGTGAAATGCTTTTCCGCCGGCGTTTCCGCTGGCGCACTAAAAACCGCCGCCCAAGCTATGATCAGATGGATGGATGCGCGGTTCACTGGCTGAATTATGCCATCGACAAAACAATTGCGGCAAACATGTTTTGTGCGATTGATCGGTGTTTCGCGTGAAGTCATCAGCGT
>Ga0190265_10000558_pt1 | contig 26175 bp, 25 predicted proteins | sample Popmic124T_FD_133135 | JGI IMG/M metagenome (GOLD analysis project Ga0190265, IMG submission 133135) | Populus adjacent soil microbial communities from riparian zone of Indian Creek, Utah, USA - 124 T | ecosystem: Environmental > Terrestrial > Soil > Riparian zone | place: USA: Utah | collected...
TCTGGCTCGGCTTCGCCGCCTTGCTCGCGCCGGCGGCGGTCGCCCTGGCGCTGAGCCGGCGCGCCGTGATGGGCTGGGGAATCCTCTATATCGGCATACCGAGCTTCGCCTTGCTCAGCCTGTCCTGGGTCTGGGAAACGCTGGTGCTGTGGCTGTTCTTCGTCACCTGGGCGACCGACATCTTCGCTTATTTCGCCGGCCGCGCGATCGGCGGGCCCAGGCTCGCGCCGCGGATCAGCCCGAACAAGACCTGGGCCGGCCTCGCCGGCGGCGTCGCCGGCGCCGCCGCGCTCGGCTGGGCGACCGCGACCTGGTTCGAGATGGAGCCCTTCTTCCTGTGGATGGGCGGCCCGCTTGGCCTCGTCGCCCAGGCCGGCGACCTCTACGAGAGCTGGGAGAAGAGGCGCGCCGGGGTCAAGGACAGCGGCGCGCTGCTCCCCGGCCATGGCGGCGTGCTCGACCGTCTCGACGGCCTGCTCGCGGTCTCGGCCGTCACCACCCTGCTGCTGATGGCGGGGTTCTGGACCGCGTGACCCGCCGTACCGTCACCATCCTCGGCGCGACCGGATCGATCGGCCGCTCGACGCTCGACCTGATCGGGCGCAGCCGCGACCGGTTCGAGATCGTCGCGCTGACCGCGCGCACCGACGTCGCCGGTCTCGCCGCTTTGGCCAGGGACTTCCGCCCGCGCCACGCGGTGATCGCCGACGAAAAGCTCGGCCCCGCATTGCGCGACGCGCTGGCCGGCACCGGCGTCGAGGTCATGGCGGGCGACGCCGCGGTCGTCGACGCGGCCGCGTCCGGCGCCGAATGGACGATGGCGGCGATCGTCGGCACGGCCGGCCTCAAGCCGGCCATGCGCGCGCTCGAGGGCGGCGGAACGGTGGCGCTGGCCAATAAGGAATCGCTGGTTTCGGCCGGCCATGTGATGATGCAGGCGGCCGCGGCGAGCGGAGCGACGCTGCTGCCGGTCGATTCCGAGCACAACGCCATCTTCCAATGCTTCGATCGCGCCCAGGCGGGCAGCGTCAGCCGGATCATCATCACCGCGAGCGGCGGTCCGTTCCGCACCTGGCCGATCGAGCGGATGCGCGCGGCGACCCCGGCCGAGGCCGTCGCCCATCCGAACTGGTCGATGGGCGCCAAGACCTCGGTCGATTCGGCGACGCTGATGAACAAGGGCCTCGAGCTGATCGAGGCGTTCCACCTGTTTCCCGTCGGCGCCGGCGCGCTCGAAATCGTCGTCCATCCGCAGTCGGTGATCCACAGCCTGGTCGAATATGTCGACGGATCGGTTCTCGCCCAGCTCGGTTCTCCCGACATGCGAATCCCGATCGCCCATAGCCTGGCCTGGCCGGAGCGGATGGAGACGCCGTGCCAGCGGCTCGACCTGGTCGCGATCGGCACGCTCGGCTTCGAGGCGCCCGACCGCGCCCGCTTCCCGGCCCTTGACCTCGCCCGCGCCGCTTTGGCGGCGGGCGGCGCCAAGCCCGCCATTCTCAATGCCGCCAATGAGATAGGAGTCGCGTCCTTCCTTGAAAGCCGGATCGGATTCCTCGATATCGCGACTCTGGTCGGCGAGGTGCTGACCCGCTATGACCCGCCGGCGCCGGCATCGATCGATGCGGTGCTGGAGATCGACCGGGAGGCCAGACGCGTGGCCGCCGAGCTGACTGGAAAGATCCGCAATTGAGCAATCCCGGCATCCCCTTCATGATCCTCGCCTTCCTGCTCGTCATCGGGCCGCTCATCTTCATCCATGAGCTCGGCCATTATTTTGCCGGCCGCTGGTTCGGGGTGAAGGCCGACACCTTTTCGATCGGCTTCGGCCGCGAGGTCTTCGGCTGGACCGACAAGCTGGGCACGCGCTGGAAGGTCGGCTGGCTGCCGCTGGGCGGCTACGTCAAGTTCAAGGGCGACATGAACCCGGCCAGCACGCCTTCGGACGAGTGGCTGGCGCTGCCCGCGGCGGAGCGCGCCGAGACCTTCCAGGCCAAGAAGCTCTGGCAGCGGTTCATCATCGTCGCCGCCGGGCCGTTCACCAACTTCCTGTTCGCGATCGTCGCGTTCATGATCATCTTCGCGACGATCGGCTATCCGACCAGCCCGGCCTCGGTCGGTTCGGTCGTCGAAGGCAGCGCCGCCGCCGCCGCCGGCTTCCGCCCGGGCGACCAGATCGTCGCCGCCGACGGCCGAACCATCGCCACCTTCGCCGACCTCAAGACCTATGTCGCGCTGCGGCCCGAGCAGGATATGGCGTTCACCGTCCGGCGCGGCGGCGGCGAGATCGAGCTCCGCGCCACGCCGCGGGCGGAGACCGACCGCGACGAGTTCGGCAACGAAGCGCGGATCGGGACGCTCGGGGTGCGGCCGGGCGGCGCTCTCGAATTCTCGCGGCTTCCCGCCCATCGCCTGCTCGGCGCCGCGGTCGGGACCACGATCGACACCGTCGACACGATGATCACCGCGCTCGGCCAGGTGATCACCGGCCGGCGCTCGCTCGAGGAGCTTGGCGGCCCGCTCAGGATCGCGGAGGTCTCGGGCCAGCAGGCGAGCCTGGGCTGGCTGCCCTTCTTCTGGCTGATGACGGTCATCTCAATTAATCTGGGATTCATCAACCTGTTGCCAATCCCGCTGCTGGATGGCGGCCACCTGCTGTTCTACGTCATTGAAGGAGTGAGGCGAAAACCGCTGAAGCCCGAAGCCCAGGAATGGGCGTTCAGGACCGGGCTCGCGGTGCTGCTGGCGCTGATGATCTTCGTCACTTTCAACGACCTGGCCTCATTTGGCCTCTTTACCAAGCTTGGCGGCTTGATCGGGTGAGCATGATCGGGCAGGGCAAGCGCTGACAGGGAATTAGGCCGGGCATAGCCTCGGCCGTTTGATATAAGGCGGGGACGCGTGACGGCGAACGAAGTATTTCCCAAAGGCCGCAAATTGTGTTCCGCACTGCTGGTGGGGACGATGATCGGCGGCTTCGCCGTGCCGGCCATGGCGCAGACTCCGCCCGCCGAAACCCTGCCGCAGGTCGCGCCGCCGGCGCCGGTCACGACCCCGGCCGCGCCGACCCGCACCGTCGCCTCGGTGACGGTCCAGGGCAACCAGCGCCTCGAGCCGGAAACCGTTCTCTCCTACACCGCGCTGCGGATCGGCGAGCCCTACGACCAGGAGCGGCTCGACCAGGCGCTACGCGAGCTTTACGCGACCGAATTGTTCTCCGACGTGGTCATCGCCGGCGCCGATACCGGCAATCTCGTCATCCAGGTCCGCGAGAACCCGGTGATCAACCGCATCGTGATCGAGGGCAACCGCCGGCTCAAGACCGACAAGATCACGCCGGAGATCCGGCTGGCGCCGCGCCAGATCTTCACCCGCTCGCGCGCCCGCGCCGACGTCGCCCGGATCATCGAGCTCTACCGGCGCCAGGGCCGCTACGCCGCCAGCGTCGAGCCGCAGACCGTCCAGCTCGACCAGAACCGCGTCGACGTCGTGTTCGAGATCAACGAAGGGCCGCGCTCGCGCGTCCGCCGGATCAACATCATCGGCAACGAGCAGTACGGCGACGGCCGCCTGATCTCCGAGATGGCGACCCGCGAAGCGGTGTGGTGGAACATCTTCTCATCGAGCGACACCTACGATCCGGACCGGCTCGCCTTCGACCAGCAGAAGCTTCGGCAATTCTATCTGACCCAGGGCTATGCCGACTTCCGCGTCGTCTCCGCCGTGGCCGAGCTGACGCCCGACCGGCGCGACTTCATCATCACCTATGTGGTGGAGGAGGGCGACCGCTATAAGTTCGGCGAGCTCGCGGTCCAGAGCGACATCCGCGACTTCAACGCCGACCAGCTGCGCGCCGGCCTCAGGATGCAGCCCGGCGACTGGTACAACGCCCAGATGGTCGAGGATACGGTCACCCAGCTCAACGAGCTGGCCGGAACCTTCGGCTACGCCTTCGCCGACGTGCGGCCGCGGTTCAACCGCAGCCGCGAGAACCTCACCATGGGGGTGACCTTCCAAGTCGCCGAGACGCCGCGCGTCTATGTCGAGCGGGTCAACATCAGCGGCAACACGACGACCCGCGACAAGGTCATCCGGCGCGAGTTCCGGCTCGCCGAGGGCGATCCGTTCAACAACCTGCGCGTCCGCCGCTCGCGCGACCGCATCCAGTCGCTCGGCTTCTTCCAGGAAAATCTCGAGATCCAGCAGGAGCAGGGGTCGGGCCCCGACCGGGTCGTGCTCGGCGTCGAGGTCGAGGAACGCGCCACCGGGCAGCTCCAGCTGTCGGCCGGCTTCTCCAGCCTCGAGCGCTTCCTGGTCAACGTCTCGGTCGAGCAGCGCAACTTCATGGGCCGCGGCCAATCGGTCCGCGCCGGCATCAATTATTCCAGCTATTCCAAATCGATCGAGCTCGGCTTCACCGAGCCCTATTTGTTCGACCGCAACGTCGCGGTCGGCTTCGACATCTACCGGCGCGACGTCAGCAGCTTCAACTTCTTCGGCCAGTCCCGCACCACCACTTACTCGCAGACCACCACCGGCGGCCAGATCCGGTCCGGCATTCCGCTCACCGAGCGGCTGTCGCTCGCGCTGCGCTACAGCCTCAACTATGACGAGGTCAGCCTCAACGAGGCGATCTACTTCACCGATCCGGACGGCGCCGGTCCGCTGCCCGCGGCCTGCGACCCGTTCATCGCCGGCCGCTACCTGTGCGACGTGCTCGGCAGCCGGATCACCTCCGCGATCGGCTATTCGCTGGTCTGGGACACGCTCAACAACCGGCTTCGGCCGAGCACCGGCGAACGGATCATCCTGAGCCAGGATTTCGCCGGCCTCGGCGGCGACGTGCGCTACCTGCGCAACCGAATCAGCGCCGCGAAATATTGGAACGTCTTCAACAACTTCATTTTCTCGATCAGCCTCGAAGGCGGCTACATCCACAGCTTCGAAGACGGCGATGTGGACACCGATCCGGTGCGGCTCACCGACCGCTTCTTCCTCGGCAGCCCGCAGATCCGCGGCTTCGACATCCGCGGCGTCGGGCCGCGCATCCAGCGCGCGCCCTATCTGTTCGACCTCGACGAGACCACCGGCGTCGCCACCAACATCACCGTGTCCGACGATCCCGCGACGATCACCGACGACGCGATCGGCGGCCGGATGTATTATCTCGCCCGCGCCGAGCTCGAAATCCCGCTCGGCAGCGGCGTGCGCGAGCTTGGCCTAAGGCCGTCGGTGTTCGTCGACGCCGGCGCTCTGTGGCGGGTTCGCACACCGTCGCTGATCAACGTCGACCCGAACGATCCGCTCGCCTTCAACCAGTGCACGGCGACGGCGGGCGGAGCGGTCGCGCTCCGGCGCGGCTCCTGCCAGACCGGCGAGGTGCTGACCCGGCTCGCGGTTGCCCCGTTCCGCGAGACCTTCCTCGGCAATACGCCAAGCCCGCGCGTATCGGTCGGCTTCGGCGTCAACTGGAACTCGCCGTTCGGCCCGTTCCGGATCGATATCGCCCGGGCGCTGCTCAGCGAACCGGGCGACGACACCAAACTCTTCACATTCAACGTAGGAACCGCATTCTGATGAACAGACTATATTTCGGCTCGGCCATCGCCGCGCTCGCCGCCGCCGCCCCCGCCGCCTTGCAGGCGCAGGCGCTGCCCGCCGCCCAGATCGGCATGGTCGACACCGACCGGATCGGCCGCACCTGCGGCCCCTGCGCGACCGCGATGCAGCAGCTCCAGGCGCAGGAGCAGCAGATCGACCAGCGCCGCCAGCAGCTCGCCGCGCCGCTCCAGACCGAGGGCAACGCGCTGCAGGCCGCGATCAACGCCTTGCCGCAGGGGCAGCAGCCCGACGCGGCGCTGCGCGCGCGCATCCAGGCCTTCCAGACCAGCCAGAATAACGCCGAGACGGAGATCCAGCAGCGCGCCGCGACGCTGCAGCGCAACGCCGCCTTCGTCCAGCAGCAGGTCAACCAGCGCCTGCTGCCGGCGATCCAGCAGGTCGGCCAGCAGCGCGGGGCGACGATGGTCCTCGACCGGCGCGCCGTGCTGGTGCCGATCAATGCGGCGATCGACATCACCGACGCGGTGCTCGCTATCGTCAACCAGAACACCGCGGCGCTCAACGTCACGGCGCCGCCGCCGCAACAGCAGCCGGCCCAGCCCGGCCAGCAGCAGCCGCAGCCGCCGCGTCCGCGTCCCCAGGGCCGCTAATGGCCGATCCGGCCAGCGCCGCCACCGCCCCGCTCGACGTGCGCCGGGTGATGGCGGCGCTGCCGCACCGCTTCCCGATGCTGCTCGTCGACCGCGTCGAGGAGCTGGTGATCGACGAGCGGATCACCGCCATCAAGGCGGTGACGATCAACGAGCATTTTTTCGCCGGCCACTTCCCGAACCGGCCGATCATGCCCGGCGTGCTGATCGTCGAGGCGCTGGCCCAGGCCGCCGGTATACTCGCCGTCGAATCGCTCGGTCTCGCCGGCTCGGGCAAGCTCGTCTATTTCATGGCGATCGACGGGGCGAAGTTCCGCGCCCCGGTCGAGCCGGGCGTGCTGCTGCGGCTCGAGGTCGCGTTCGTGCAGAAGCGCGCCACCGTCTGCAAGTTCGCCGGCAAGGCATTCGTCGGCGACAAGCTCGCCGCCCAGGCCGATTTCACCGCGATGATCGCGGATCCGCCGCCGGCGGCCTGACCGCCTGCCATCGGCCGGCGACGCGCTCGACGCCGAAGATCGCGGTGACCTGGTCCAGGCCTTCGGCGGCGATCCGCCCGCCGTTCATCACCAATATCCGGTCGGCGTAGCGATCCGCCGCGTCGAGGTCATGGATCGCGACCAGCGCGGCGCGCCCGCCTTGCGCGATCTCGGCGCGGACCAGCTCCATCAGCCTGATCTGCCAGAGCGGATCGAGATTGGCGGTCGGCTCGTCGAGCAGCAGCAGCTTCGGCCGCGGCGCCAGCGCGCGGGCGATCAGCACCCGGCTGCGCTCGCCGGTCGAGAGCGTGTCGACGCGGCGATCGAGCAAAGGCCCCAGCTCCAGCGCCGGGAAATCGGCACCGCCGCCGCCGAGCGCGATCAGGTCGCGCGCGAGCAACGGCCACGGAATGTCGCGGCTTGCCGGCAAATAGGTCAGATAAGAGGGGCGAAGCCGCGGGCCGAGGCGGCGCGGGTCGACGCCGCCGAGCGCGACGTCCCCCGATGCCCCGCCGATCCCCGCCAGCGCATGGAGCAGGCTGGTCTTGCCGCTGCCGTTCGGGCCGACCAGCCCGACCAACTCGCCCTCGCCGATGGCGAGCGAGGCATCGGCCAGGCGGCCGGGAAGGGCAAGGCCGGAGGCTTGCAGGATCATAGCCGCAGCCGCCAGCGCATATGGGCGACCAGCCAGAGGAAGAAGGGGGCGCCGATCAGCGCGGTGACGACGCCGATCGGCAGCGTCCGCCCGAGCGGGGCGAGCCGTACCGCCAGGTCGGCGAGCGTGAGCAGCAACGCCCCGATCAGCGCCGCGGGCAGGATCGCCTGCCCGGGCCGCGCTCGCGTCAGCCGGCGGGCGAAGATCGGCGCGATCAAGCCGATGAAGCCGATCGCGCCGCAGATCGCGACGCAGGCGCCGACCCCGAAGGCGGTCAGGCAGATCACCTGCAGCCTGAGCCGGCCGACGTCATCGCCCAGCGACTGCGCCACCTCCTCGCCGAGCGCGAGCCGGTCGAGCGCCGGCCCCAGCCGGAGCAGCAGGGCGATGGTGAGCAGCCCTGCCAGCCCCGCGAACCCCGCCTGATCGAGGCTGCGGTCGATCAGCGAGCCCATCAGCCAGTCATAGGCGTCGTAGAAAGCGAAGGGGGAGGGGGCGAGCGCGAGCGCCAGCGTGGTCAGCGCTCCTGCCAGCGCGCTGATCGCCAGGCCGGCGAGGAGCAGGGTCGCCGTTTCCGCCCTGGGGCCGGCCAAAGCGAGCAGCAGCGCTAGCGCGGCGAGCGCGCCCGCGATTGATCCGGCCGAGAGCGCGAGCGGGGCGGCGAAGCCGAACAGATAAGCGGTCACCACCGCGCCCAAGGCGGCGCCGCTGGTCGTGCCGGTGAGATCGGGCGAGGCGAGCGGATTGGCGAACAAAGCCTGGACCGCCGCCCCCGCGGCGCCCAGGGTCGCGCCATAAGCCAAAGCGAGCAGCGCGCGGGGCAGGCGCAGCTCGATCAGCACGGCGGCCGCCAGCCCGGGATCCAGCCCGAACAGCGACGAGCCGGGCAGCAGCAAGGACGCCGCGAAGGCCGCCGCGAGCGCGAGCAGGAGCAGGAGCAGGACCGGCGTCCTCATCCCAGGCTCCGCAAGCGGTAGATCTCGTCGGCCAGCAGCGGCCCCATGCAGGTCCAGAGCCGCCCGTCAGTCGCGACGGCGCGCGCGCCCCCGGGGCGGCGGGCGGCGGGGTGGGCGAGCCAGCGCTGGCCGGCCGAATATTGGCCCTGCCGATAGTCGCTGCGCAGCAGCACCGCCGGCGGGCTGACGATCAGCGTCTCGAGCGATACCCGGTCGCCACGCATCGGGCGCTGGCGAAGGCCGGCGAGCGCCATCCATTGCGCCTCCAGCCCGTCGGCGGCGACGGTGCGGCCGCCGCCGCCGAGCCAGATCGCGTCGCGGCGGCGGCGCGGCGCGCTCCGCATCAGCGCCGCCATCCGGCGCAGCAGCGCCGCGCCTTCGGCGGGCCGGCCGAGCGCCAGCGACAGCCGCCGGACGCTTTCGGCGACATCGACAAGGCTGCGCGCGAAGGGCAGGTCGAGCGTGGCGATGCCGAGCCGGGCGGCGATGCGCAGCCGGTCGCGCGCGCCGCCGCCCATCGTCACCACCAGATCCGGCCTGAGCGGCACCACCGAGAGCAGGCTGCCGTCGTTGCGCCGGTAGCGCCGCGCCTGCCGCCACAGCGTCGTCTCCGCCTCCTGCTGGGCGAGATGGGTGACCGAGGCGATCTGCTCCGGCGCGGCGAGCGCCAGCACCAGCTCGTCGGTGCACAAGTTCAGCGACGCGACGCGACGCGGCGCGGCCTCGCCGGCAGCGGCGGCGGCCGCCAGGCTAATCGCCGAAAGCGACGCGAACGCCCGCATGGACCGTCCTTCCCGGGGTGTTGTAGCCGACCACGTCCTGATAGTCGGCGTCGAACGCATTTTCGGCGCGCGCGAACAATTCAAGCTGCGGCAGCACACGGTAGGCGACGTTGGCCGAAGCGAGGAGATAGTCGCCGAGCGTCACCGCCGCGGCCGGGAAAAGGTCGAAGTCGGTGTCCCGGCGCGCGCCGACATAAGCGAGGCTCGCGCCCCAGCGGAAGCGCCCGGCCTCGCCATAAGCGACCAGATTGGCGCTGTGCCGCGGCCGTCGGACCTCGCGCACCAGAGCGGCGCCGGCGATGCGCTGCTCGCCAGCGTCCAGCCAGGTGTAATTGGCCCGCAGATTCAGCCCCGGCCCGGTGGTGAAGCCAGCGGCGAGTTCGATGCCGTCGCGACGGCTCTTGCCGGTTGCGTTGTCGGCGCTGGAGAGGAAAGTGGCGGGATCGAACGTGTCGACGATCTCGTCCCTGAGGCGCGCCGAGAACCAGGTCGCCTCGACGCTGAAGCGCGCATCGCTCCACCCGATCCCGACCTCCCAGCCGCGCGCATGTTCCGGAGTCAGCGCCGGATTGCCGGCGAACGAGCCGGGAAAGAAGCCGTAAAGGTCGTAAAAGGTCGGCTGGGCGATGCCCTCGCCATAAGCGGCGCGGAGGGTGAGGCCGCGGACCGGGCGGAGGAGCAGCGATGCGCGCGCCGTGGTTTCGTCGGCGAAGGCGCTGAAGCTGTCGTGGCGGATCGCGACGTCGGTGACCGCCCATTCGCTCCATTCCGCCCGCCATTCGCCGACCAAAGCGGTGAGGTGACGGCCGCGGTCCTGGTCGGTGTCGCCGAAAAACTGGGTGTCGCGGGCGCGAAAGTCCTCCGCCTCGTGGCTCGCCGCCAGCGTCACCGAATGGCCGCCGAACCGTCGGGTCAGCTGAGCGCCGAGCGAGAGGCGGTCGCCGAACGTGCTGTTGAGCGGGGCGCCGGCGAGACGGTTGCGGTTGGCGCTGTCGAGATAGGAGGCGTCGGCGGCGAGCGTCCAATCGCCCCAGCGTCCCTCCGCCCAGCCGCGCACAGCCGCGATCCGGTTCTTGGTCGCATCGAGCGTGTCGGCGCGCAGGAAGGTGGCGGGGTCGAAGCCGTCATAGTCGTTGGTCGCCTCGACATAATGGCCGGTGACGCCGAGCCGGATCGCGCCGGACGGCCGCGCCTCGACCCGCAGGCTGGCCCATACGTTGTCGAAGCCGTCGCGATCGCCGCCGGGCGCGCCGAACGAATCCAGGCCGTCGCTCCTGAGCCATCCCGCCGACGCCATGACGCCAACATCGCCGGCGCGCAGCGCATAGCGGCCGGAGAGCCGGACGCTGTCGAGGCTGCCATAGTCGGCGATCCCCTCGAAGCCGCCGCCGCGGAACGGATCGGCGGTCTGGGCGGCGATCACTCCACCCAGCGCCTCGCTGCCCCACAAGGCGGATTGCGGCCCGCGCACCACCTCCATCCGGGCCAGCGAGTCCGTGGTCAGCAGCTCGAACCGCGCCTCGTTGCCGGCGGCGGGATCGTTGAAGCGGATGCCGTCGACGAAGATCAGGCTGTGATTGGCTTCGTTGCCGCGGATGCGGACTTGGGTCTGGGTGCCGCGCGGCCCGGTCGTCGCCACCGTCACGCCGGGCGAGAGGCGCAGCACATCCGCCGCCGCGGGCAGCGCAAGATCGTCGAGCGCCGTCTCGTTGAACACAGTGGCGGACGCCGCCGAATCCGCCGCCGCGACCGGGTTGCGCGATGCGGTGACGACGATGGTCTCCTCGCCAGCCTGGGTGGCCAATGTTGATATAAAAAGTAAGATGCTCATCCTATCCTCCTGAAACGACACGTTCGCATGTCGTCTCGGAGGAACCGCGCGAGCCGAAACCCAAGCGGCGCCACGCACCGCAGGCTGGTCCCGGCCGGGCGCGGACGACGGCGAAGGCAGGTCTCCTGACTCGCGGGTCTCGGCCTGGTCTTCCCACTTGCGGGAAGGGGCTCTCCGCTTACAGTTGCGGGCACAGCGCCGGTTTCGCACCGGCTTCCCTTTTCACCGCCTTTCGAGGGGCGGCACCTTCGCGGCGCGTAGGTTATTGCGCCGCAGCATGGCTTGTCAATCGCGGCGCCAGCCGCTAGAGCGCCCTCTGCCTTTCTTCGAGGCTGGTCGGAACCAGCCAAAATCACGGAAGATCAAAGAGATGAAGACCGATACCCACCCCGACTACCACATGATCAAGGTCCAGATGACCGACGGCACAATGTTCGAGACGCGCTCGACCTGGGGCAAGGAAGGCGACACGCTTCAGCTCGACATCGATCCGACCGCTCATCCGGCCTGGACCGGCGGCAACCAGAAGCTGCTCGACACCGGCGGCCAGGTGGCGCGCTTCAACAGGCGCTTCGGCGGCCTCAGCCTCGGCAAGAAATAAGCGCGCATGGGCGCGGCTCCGACGCTGGAGACCGCGCGCCTGACCTTACGGCCCTTTCGCGAGAGCGATCTCGACGCGCAGGCGGCGATCATGCGCGATCCCGAAACCATGCGCTATCTCGGCGCCGCCCCGCAATCGCGCGAGGAGACGTGGCGCAGGATGCTCGCCGCGCCGGGGCTGTGGACGATGCTCGGCTACGGTTACTGGGCGGTCGAGCGCAGGGCGGACGGGCGCTTCCTCGGCCAGATCGGCTTCGCCGATTACAAGCGCGACGTCGCCCCCTCGATCGAGGGCATTCCCGAAATGGGCTGGATCTTCGCCAGCGACGCCGGCGGGCATGGCTATGCGGCCGAAGCCTGCGCCGCGGCCATCGCCTGGGCCGAGGATGCGCTGGATGCCGGCGAATATACCGCGATCATCGCGCCGGACAACGCGCGCTCGATCCGCCTCGCCGAACGTCTGGGGTTCGGCGAGCGGCAAGAGGTTCTTTATCGCGGAGAGCCGATCCTGATCTTCCGCCGGCCGGTCAGAAGCCGCCGCGTTCCCGCCACTGGCGGGCGGTGAGGCAGACTCGCTGAGAAAGGCGCGAACCGGCATCCTGGACCACCTGACGGCAGCTCACGCGCTCGTCGCGCGCCCGACGGCGGGCGGCCGGGGAATTGTCGCTCTCGCTCACCGTGGGGGTTTCGGTGGCGTTTTCGTCGGCCGACGCATCGGACTGCGCCTGCGCCGCGGTCGCCAAAAGCAAAGCAGAAAATGCAACAAGACTGGACTTCACGTGACCCTCCCGGTTCGATGGAACGAGCCGCGATAAAGAACTAAGAGGTGGCTGGCAAGTGGCTGTTCAGGAAGTCTTTTCCCGCCCGGGCGGTTGAGCGAGGCGCGGGCTTGCCGTTACGGAAACCTGGCGTTTTCCGTCGATCACGACGGGCGAGGCCACCCCCGGCACGCCGTCCGGCTCGATGCGCATCCCCCGCGCCGCCACCTGCGGGTCGGCGAAGACCTGGACGACGTCGTTGATCGGCCCGGCGGCGATGCCGGCGGCGGCGAGCGCGGCGAGCAATTCGTCGCGGCGGCGAAGCGCGATCGCCGGGACGAGCAGGGCGTCGAGCGCGTCGCGATTGCCGACCCGATCGGCATTGGTCGCGAATCGCTTTTCGCAGGGCAGGCCGAGCAGGGCGCAGAGCCGCTCGAACTGGGCGTCGTTGCCGACCGCGACGATGATATGGCCGTCGGCGACGGCGAAGACCTGATAAGGCGCGATATTGGGATGGGCGTTGCCGAGCCGGCGCGGCGCCTCGCCGCCGACCAGATAGTTCATCGCCTGGTTGGCGAGCACCGCGACCTGGACGTCGAGCAGCGCCATGTCGATGTGGCAGCCCGCGCCGGTCGTCTCGCGTCCGCGCAATGCCGCCAGGATCGCCGTCGCGGCATAGACGCCGGTGAAGATGTCGGCGAAGGCGACGCCGATCTTCTGCGGCTCGCCGGCGGGGTCGCCGGTCAGGTCCATGATCCCGCCCATGCCCTGGATGATGAAATCGTAGCCGGCGCGGGTCGCATAGGGTCCGTCCTGGCCGAAGCCCGTGATCGAGCAATAGACGAGGCGCGGATTGACCGCCGACAGGCTTGCATGATCGAGGCCGTATCCGGCGAGCCCGCCGACCTTGAAATTCTCGATCAGCACGTCGGCGTCGCGGACCAGGTCGCGCACCGCCGCCTGGCCCGCCGCGCTCGCCAGGTCGATCGCCAGCGCGCTCTTGCCGCGGTTGCAGGCGTGGAAATAGGCAGCGCTGCCGTCGGCGGCGAAGGGCGGCCCCCAGCTCCGCGTATCGTCGCCCGCGCCCGGCCGCTCGACCTTGATCACCTCGGCGCCGAGATCGGCGAGCAGCTGCCCGGCCCACGGCCCGGCGAGGATCCGCGCCAGCTCGACGACCTTGAGGCCGGCGAGGGGCCTATCCACTGCCCGTCATCCCGGCGGAGGCCGGGATCTCAGGACGAGAGGTCACGGCGGGTCTCCCCGAGACCCCGGCTTTCGCCGGGGTGACGGGCTGTTGGGCCCGTCAAAACGCCGCTATCCCGGTGATCGCGCGGCCGAGGATCAGCGCGTGGACGTCGTGCGTGCCTTCATAGGTGTTGACCGTTTCGAGATTGGCGGCGTGGCGCATGACGTGGAACTCGGCCGAGATGCCGTTGCCGCCGTGCATGTCGCGCGCGATCCGGGCGATCTCCAGCGCCTTGCCGCAATTGTTGCGCTTGATCAGGCTGATCGTCTCGGGGATCAATTCGCCCTCGTCGAGCCGCCGGCCGACTCGGAGCGCCGCCTGCAGGCCGAGGCTGATCTCGGTCGCCATGTTGGCGAGCTTCAACTGCACCAGCTGGGTCGCGGCAAGCGGCCGGCCGAACTGCTTGCGCTCGAGCGTATAGCTGCGCGCCGCGTGGAAGCAGGCCTCGGCCGCGCCCATCGAGCCCCAGGCGATGCCGTAGCGGGCGCGGTTGAGGCAGCCGAACGGCCCGGCGAGGCCGCTGGCGTCGGGGAGCAGATTCTCCTCGGGCACCTCGACCTCGTCCATCACGATCTCGCCGGTGATGGAGGCGCGCAGGGAGAGCTTGCCCTCGATCTTGGGCGCGCTGAGGCCCTTCATGCCCTTCTCCAGCACGAAGCCTTTGATCCGGCCGTCATGCGCGTCGGACTTCGCCCAGACCACGAAGACGTCCGCGATCGGCGAGTTGGTGATCCACATCTTGGCGCCGGAAATCCGGTAGCCGCCGTCGATCTTCCGCGCTCGGGTCCGCATCGAGCCCGGGTCCGACCCGGCGTCGGGCTCGGTCAGGCCGAAGCAGCCGACCCATTCCCCGGTGGCGAGCTTCGGCAGGTATTTTCGCTTCTGCGCCTCGGTGCCGTAGGCGTTGATCGGGTGCATGACGAGCGACGACTGGACCGACATCGCCGAGCGATAGCCGCTGTCGACGCGCTCGACCGCCCGCGCGATCAGCCCGTAGCTGACATAATCGAGCCCGGCCCCGCCATATTCGGGCGCGATCGTCGCGCCGAGCAGGCCCAAGGCGCCGAGCTCGGTCATGATCTCGCGGTCGAAGCGCTCGTCGAGATAGGCGCTGGTGACGCGCGGCAGGAGCTTCTCCTGCGCGAAGCCTTCCGCCGTGTCGCGGACCATGCGTTCTTCGCCGGTGAGCTGCGCGTCGAGCGCGAACGGGTCCGCCCAGTCGAAGGGCAGGGTGGTGGGTTCCGACATCGATGGCCATCCCTATGATTGCGGCTAGCCGCCTAGCCGCTCGGACGCGGCGAGGAAAGATGGGCTATTTGCCCTCGTCCGGCCCGCCGAACACGACCGGGCCGGGCGGCTGGCGATTCTTCGCCAGTTCGAGCAGGGCGGCGGCGGCCGGCGCGGTCGCGCGATGCGCGTCGGACGCGAGCGGGCGGAGCACCGGCATTGCCTCGTCGAACGCGCCGCGGCTCATCATCAGGTGCGCGATAATGATCCTGACCTCCGACACTTGCGGAGCGAGCTGGTTGGCGAGGAGCAGGATGTTCATCGTATTATCCGAGACGTAGTTCGGACCCGCGCGAAGGCTCTCGGCATAATGATAGAGCGTCGGGAAATGGTCGGGATTGGCGCGATGCGCGCGCGTGAACCATGACTGGGCCAGGCGGTGATTCGCCGCCGGCTCGTCTCCCGCCCGGGCGGCGACCAGATAGCGCATGCCCCTGAGATAGAGCAGCTCGGCGTCCTGGGGCGCTTCGGCGAGCAATTCCGCCAGCAGGCGGTCGGCGCGGGCGCCGTCGCCGAAAAAGGCTTCGGCCTGGGCGAGCGCGCGCCGGGCATAGGCGTCGCCGGGGTGTGCCGTGGCGGCGTCGCGAATCTGGCCCAGGATCGCCGCCCGCCTCGTTTCGACGAGGTCGAGCCGGGCCGCCAGATCGAGCAGCAGCAGATCGTCGGCGGCGCGGGGCAAAGCGGTGACCGCGATCGACGCCGGCGCCGCGGCGCGGCGCGGCATGCGCTGAAAGGTGATCCGCCGGCCGCGGATGTAATTGCCGAGCTCGCGGCTGAAATCGGCGATCGTCATGCCCGCCTCGCGCTCGAACGCGGTCACCGAATCCTCGCCGCGCGCCACCGCCTCGAGATAGCGGACCAGCTTCCGCCGCCGCTCGCCGTCCTGGAAGAAATAGTGAACCCCGAGCCAGCTCCGCGCATAATAGAAAGCGACGGCGAGGGTCGTCGTGCGCTCGCCGGGGGGGCCGGCGACGAAATCGGCCGGGATCGGCCCGACGTTGAGGAAATAGGCGCGATCGCGCGAAGAGCGGCCGAACTCGATCCGGTCGGGCAGGAGCCGTGCGGTCATCATATATTCGGCGAAGCCCTCGATATACCAGGCCGGGTAGGTCGCCGGGAAATATTGCTGCATGAAATGATGCGCATATTCGTGGAACAGGGTCTGGTTGTCCCGTTCGCCGCCGGTTTCGTCGACCATCGCCGCGATCGCGGTCGGGCGGGCGGTGTAGAAGCCGCCGACCGAACTCGAGACCGGCCGCACGACGTCGAGCTGGCGGTTGGTCCGGACGATATAGACCTGGAGCTTGTTGGCGGCGGGCGGAGCGCCGGCCGCGCCGGTCAGCATCCGCAGCAGCCGGTCATAATCCTCGAGCAATTCGGCCTGCTGGCGCAGGCGCGCTTCGCCCGCCTGGCTGTAGACGATGAAGTTCGGGCTCTCCGCGCGGCGCCATTCCGCCTTGCCCGGTGCCGCCCCGAAAAAGACCAGGGCAATCGCGCCCGCCACCATCCGCCACATAAAAGCCCCCATTGCGACGGCGCCGACTACAACAATGTCAACGACTTGCGCAAGATGACGGCGAGTGCTGGCGGATGGGGTGGGATTCGAACCCACGGTGGGCGTGAACCCACGGCGGTTTTCAAGACCGCTGCCTTAAACCACTCGGCCACCCATCCGGAAACTTTGTGCCGATAGCGCCGCTGCGCCCTTGCGCGCAAGCCAAGCGGCGGGCAGAGATTCACCTGGGCTCCGGCGCGTGTCATAGAGCGGATGGAGCGGGAGAAGTGTCCATGCGTGCGTTCACCTGGGTTGCGGCCGCATTGCTCGTCGCGGGAGCGCCGGTGGCACGGCTGGGCCAAGGCGCCGGCATCGTCCTCGGCGCGAGCCCTGCCGCCGCCCAGCCCTCGAGCCTCAGCCAGGCCGGCTTCGAGGCCTATCTGCCGCGGCTGCGCGCCCAGGCGCGCGCCGCCGGGATCAGCGAAGCGACGATCGCCCGCATCTTCCCGAACCTCATTTTCTCGCCGCGCACCGTCGCGCTCGACCGCGCCCAGCCCGGCGGCACCCCGGGCTCGAACGCCAACCCGCCCTTCGCGCCCTACCGCGCCCGCCACCTCACCCCGGCGCTGATCAACCGGGGGAGGGCGCGCTACGCCGAGAATCTCGGCCGGTTGAACGAGATCGGCCGCCGCTACGGCGTGCCGCCGCAATTCATGATCGCGATCTGGGGCAAGGAGACGAGCTACGGCACGATCATGGGCGATTTCGACCTGCTCAACTCGCTCGCCAGCCTCGCTTATGAGGGCCGGCGCCGCGACCTGTTCGCCAATGAGTTCATCGCCACCCTGCGCATGGTCGAGCGCGGCTTCTCGCGCGACCAGCTCAAGGGCAGCTGGGCCGGCGCCGCGGGCCATCCGCAATTCCTGCCGAGCGTCTATGTCCGGCTCGCGGTCGATGGCGACGGCGACGGCCGCGCCGACATCTGGCGCAGCCATCTCGACGCGCTCGCCTCGATCGCCAATTATCTCCGCAACGCCGGCTGGCGGCCCGGGCTCCGCTGGGGCGCCGCGGTGCGGGTGCCCGCCGGCTTCGACCGCGCCGCGGTCGCCAACCGGCTGCGCGCGCCGCGCTGTCCCGCCGTCCACGCCCGCCACAGCCGCTGGCTGACCGCCGCCGAATGGCGCCGGCGGGGCATAGCGAGCAGCCTTCCCGACAATGCGCTCGCGTCGCTGTTCGAGCCCGACGGCCCCGGCGCCACCGCTTATCTGCTGACCAACAACTACCGGGTGATACTCGACTATAACTGCTCGAACTTCTACGCGCTTACCGTCGCGCTGCTCGCCGATTCGGTCTCGCGCTGACGTCAAGGGACTTGCTTCAATCATGATCCGTAAGCCGTTCTATCTTCTTGCTTCCCTTGGCGCGCTCGCCATGCCCGCCGGGGCCGCCGCGCCGCCCTTCGAGACGCCCGCATCGGTCGCCTACATGATCGACCTCTCGTCGGGCGCGGCGCTCTACGCCAAGGACGCCGACCGCCGCATCCCGCCCGCCTCGATGGCGAAGATGATGGCGACGCATGTCGCCTTCGACCTGATCGAGCGCGGCGAGCTGAGCCCCGACAAGATCTGCACCGTCCGCCCCGAAACCTGGCGGCGCTGGCACGGCCCCGCCGCCGGCTCGACCATGTTCCTGTCGGCCGGCGAGCAGGTCAGCGTGCGCAACCTGCTCCACGGCATCGTCACCCTTTCCGGCAACGACGCCACCGTCGCCCTCGCCGAGTGCATTTCGGGCACCGAGGCCGCCTTCGTCGCCTTGATGAACCGCCAGTCGCGCGACCTCGGCCTCGCCAATTCGCGCTGGGGCAATCCGGTCGGCTGGCCCGACGGCGGCGCCACCTATACGACCGCGCGCGACCTCGCCACGCTCGCCGCCGCCACGATCCGCGACCATCCCCGGCTCTACCGCGACTATTACGGCGTGCGCGAGTTCACCTGGGGCCGCACGCTGGGCGCCAACGCGCCGATCACGCAGGGCAACCGCAATCCGCTGCTCGGCCGCATCGCCGGCGCCGACGGCCTCAAGACCGGCCATACCGAGGAGGCGGGCTACGGCTTCACCGGCTCGGCCGACCAGAATGGGCGGCGCATCGTCATGGTCGTCGCCGGCCTGACCAGCTTCAACCAGCGGATCGAGGAATCGGTGCGGTTCATGGAATGGGGCTTCAACGCCTGGCAGTCGCGGCCGCTTCTGCGCCAGGGCCAGCGCATCGGCGAGGCGCGCGTCCAGCTCGGCGGCTCGTCCACCGTCGGGCTCGTCGCCCCGCGCAACATCGCCGTCACCTATCCCGCCGGGCTCGGCCAGAATCTGCGCGCCCGAATCGTCTATCAGGGCCCGGTCAAGGCGCCGATCACCCAGGGCCAGCATATCGCCGACCTCGTCGTCGAGACCGCCGACATGCCATCCCAGACCATGCCGCTGGTCGCCGAGAGCGCGGTCGGCGAGGCCGGCTTCTTCGGCCGGCTCTGGCACGGCCTGAAGAGCCTCATCGGGCTGGCGTGACCGGCACCTTCATCACGCTCGAGGGCGGGGAGGGGGTCGGCAAGTCGACCCAGGCGAAAGCGCTGGCGGCGGCATTGCGCCAAAGAGGTCTCGACGTAGTCGAGACTCATGAGCCGGGAGGTAGCCCCGGTGCCGACAAAATCCGCACCTTGCTTTTGGAGGGTGAGGTCGATCGTTGGACGGCAGAAACTGAAGCTTTGCTGTTTGCGGCCGCCCGCTCTGATCATGTCGCCCGAAAGATCAGGCCAGCTTTGGACCATGGCAAATGGGTGGTCTCAGATCGATTCATCGATAGCTCGCTCGCCTACCAAGGCGGAGCCGGCGGCCTCAGCATGGGCTCGATCATGAAACTGCACGAGATTGGCAGTGGCAGCCTGCTTCCTGACCGAACCATCCTCCTCGAAATGCCGATGGACGAAGCTCATTTCCGGACATTTGCCCGCGATGACGGCTCATTAGACCGTTTCGGCCGTAAGTCCGGCTCCTATCATGACGACGTTGTAGAGGCCTTCAGGACTTTGGCGGAGCACAACCGGGAGCGCTATCGGATCGTCAACGCCGAGGGCTCTGCCGAAGAGGTGACTCAGCGCCTGCTCGCCGCGCTCGAAGATCTGCTGTGACCCCGCTCCACGGCCATGACTCGGCCGTCGCCGCCTTCCGGGCCGGGCTCGACACGGGCCGGCTGCATCACGCCTGGCTACTCGCCGGCCCGCAGGGCGTCGGCAAGGCTTTGTTCGCCGACAAGGCGGCGCTGCGCGTGCTCGCCGGCGCCGCCGGCCTTGCGGCCGACGCGCCCGGGCTCGACGTCCCCGACGATCATCCGGCCGCCAGGCTCGCGGCCGCCGGCAGCCATCCCGATCTGATGCGGCTCGAGCGCCTCGTGAAGGAGGGGGGGACCGAGCTCGCCCGTTCGATCACCGTCGATCAGGTGCGCGGCCTGCAGCGCCTGTTCGTCACCACGGCGTCGATGTCGCCGTGGCGCGCGGTGGTGATCGACGCGATCGACGATCTCGAGCGCAACGGCGCCAACGCCCTCTTGAAGAATCTCGAGGAGCCGCCGCCGAGCACGGTCTTCCTCCTCGTCAGCCATTCGCCCGAGCGGCTGCTGCCGACGATCCGCTCGCGCTGCCGGCTGCTGCGCTTCGCGCCGCTCGGCGACGACGCCATGACGTCGGCGCTCAGGGCCGCGCTGCCCGACGCGGAGGAGGACGAGATCGGCGCGCTGGCCCGGGTCGGCGAGGGCGCGCCCGGCCGCGCCATCGCCTGGCGCGGGCTCGACGTGGAATCGCTCGACCGGGCGATCGACGCGCTGGTCGGCGAGGGCGATCCGTCCAACGCGGGGCGCTCGGCGCTCGCCCAGGGCCTGTCGCTCAAGTCCGCCCAGCCCCGCTACGAGGCCTTCCTGGCCCGCGCGCCGTCGCGCATCGCGGCGGAAGCCAGGGGGCGAAGCGGCCCGGCGCTGGCCGCGGCGCTCCAGCTCTGGGAGCGCGCCGCCTCGCTCGCCGGCAGCGCCCAGCGGCTCTCGCTCGATCCGCAGAGCACGGTGTTCGAGCTTGCCGGCCTGCTCGCCGCTTTGGCCCCGCGCGAGGGTAGCGCCCGCGCGGCTTGAGCGCGTCCCTCATCCCCGCTAGTCGCACCTGTCATGGGCGAGCCTTTCTACATCACCACCGCGATCAATTATCCGAACGGCCGCCCCCATGTCGGCCACGCTTATGAGGCGATCGCCACCGACGCGATCGCGCGCTTCCAGCGGATGCAGGGGCGCGACGTCTATTTCCAGACCGGCACCGACGAGCATGGCCTCAAAATGGCCCAGACGGCGCGCGAGCTCGGCCGCGAGCCGGCCGAGTTCGCCGAGGAAATGTCGGCCGCGTTCAGGAAGATGGACGACGATCTGAACATTTCCTACGATCGCTTCATCCGCACCACCGAGCCCGCCCACCACAAGGCGAGCCAGGCGATCTGGCACGCGATGGCGGACCAAGGCGATCTTTATCTCGGCCGCTACGAGGGCTGGTACTCGGTCCGCGACGAGGCTTATTATGGCGAGGAGGAGCTGGTCGTCGCCGAGAGCGGCGAGAAGCTCTCGCCGCAGGGAACGCTGGTCGAATGGACGGTCGAGGAGAGCTGGTTCTTCCGCCTCTCGGCCTATCAGGAGAAGCTGCTCGCTCATTACGAGGCCCATCCGGACTTCATCCGCCCCGAAAGCCGCCGCAACGAAGTGCTGCGCTTCGTCGAGGGCGGCCTCGCCGACCTCTCCATCTCGCGCACCAGCTTCGATTGGGGGGTCAAGGTGCCGGGCAGCGAGAACCATGTCATGTACGTCTGGCTGGACGCGCTGACCAATTATCTGACCGGCCTTGGATATCCAGATGATACAGAGGCTTACAGAAAGTATTGGCCAGCCGATCTGCACATCATCGGCAAGGACGTGGTCCGCTTCCACGCGGTCTACTGGCCGGCTTTCCTGATGTCGGCCGGGATCGAGCTGCCCAGGCAGGTGTTCGGCCATGGCTGGCTGCTCTCGCGCGGCGAGAAGATGTCGAAATCGGGCGGCAACGTCGTCGATCCGTTCGAGCTGATCCGCGCCTTCGGCGCCGACCAGCTGCGCTACTTCCTGCTGCGCGAGGTCACCTTCGGCCAGGACGGCGGCTACACGACCGAGGCGATCGTCAACCGCGTCAACGCCGACCTCGCCAACAGCTTCGGCAACCTCGCCCAGCGCACCTTGTCGTTCATCGCCCGCAATTGCGGCGGCGCGGTGCCGGTCGGAGGGAAGGGGGATCCCGCCGACGACGCTCTGCTCGCGCTCGTCCGGGACACGGTCCGCAACCAGATCCCCGGCCATTTCGAAGCCCTGGCGCTGAGCCTCGGCATCGAGGCCTGGCTCAAGGCCGTCTTCGCCTGCAACCAATATATCGACGCCCAGGCGCCCTGGGCGCTGCGCAAGACCGATGCCGAGCGGATGACCGCCGTCCTCGCCACGCTCTACGAGGCGATCGGCGACCTCGCCGTCGCCATCGCCCCGGTCATCCCGGCCTCCGCGGCCGGATTGCTCGACGCGATGGGCATTCCAGCGGACGAACGCGATTATGCCGCGCTCGACGACGAGGGCCGCCACGAAAGGCTGGCCGCTTCGGGCTTCACCCTCGCCGCGCCGGCGCCGATCTTCCCGCGGCTGGACATGCCCGCGGAGGGTTGAGTATGGCGCGGCCGCCCGCGACCCTTCACCTGCTGTGCGGCAAGATCGCCGCCGGCAAATCGACCCTGGCCGCGACCCTCGCCGACGCACAGGGCACGGTGCTGATCAGCGAGGATCACTGGCTCGCCCGGCTCTATCCCGGCGAGATCGGGGACATCGCCGATTATGCCCGCGCCGCGAGGCGCCTGTGCGACGCGATCGGCCCGCACATCCGGGCGCTGCTCCGCGCCGCCGTTTCGACTAGGCGGCATCGGCTCGTCCCTGCGCTGGCGGCGCTGCTCGCCGCCTGCGGACAACCGCCCGCAGGGACCGAGCCGGCGCCCAAGGCGGCGGCGCGCGGCGAGGCCGAAGCCGCGCAGCCGGGTGCAAACGAGGTGGCGGCGCCGGAAATTCCCGACGATGCCGCGCTTGCCGACATGTCGCCGCGCCAGCGCCGCGCCTACGAGCTCGGCTTTCGCGACTGCAGCGCCGGCCGCTACGACCCGGACCCGCATCCGGAAGCCTATCGGATCGGCTGCGGCGCCGCCGAGGAGACCAAGGCCGGCCGCCCCGAGGGATGACGCACGGGCCCGCAATCGCTACATGCGCGGCGATGTTCGTCGATAGCCACTGCCACCTGAACTACAAAGGCCTGGTCGAGGACCAGCAAGGCGTGCTCGCCCGGGCCCGCGCCGCCGGCGTGGCGAAGATGCTCAACATCTCGACCCGCGCCTCCGAATGGGACGCGGTGATCGCGACGGCCGAGCGCGAACCTGACGTCATGGCGTCGGTCGGCGTGCATCCGCACGAGGCCGACGTGCATCCCGACGTCGAGACCGCGACTTTGGTTGAGAAGGCGAAGCATCCCAAGGTAATCGGCATCGGCGAGAGCGGCCTCGATTATTATTACGACCATTCGGACCGTGGCCGGCAGCGCGAGAGCTTCCGCGCCCACGTCGCCGCGGCGCGGGAGACCGGGCTGCCGCTCATCGTCCACACCCGCGACGCCGAGGAGGACACTTATGCGATCCTGGCCGAGGAGATGGCCAAGGGGCGCTATCCGGCGCTGATCCACTGCTTCACCGCCAGCCGGGACTTCGCCGACAAGGCGCTGGCGCTCGGCCTTTACGTGTCGATCTCGGGCATCGTCACCTTCAAGAACGCGCGCGCGCTGCAGGACGTGGCCAGGACGATCCCGCTCGACCGGCTGCTGATCGAGACCGATTCGCCCTTCCTCGCGCCGGTGCCGCATCGCGGCCGCCCGTGCGAGCCGGCCTATGTCGCCGACACCGCCCGCTTCCTCGCCGCGCTGCGCGGCGAAGCGCTCGAGACGCTCGCCGCCGCGACCACCGCCAATTTCCATGCGCTGTTCGCCAAGGCCGCGGCGTGAAGGTCCGCATCCTCGGCTGCGGCACTTCGGCGGGGGTGCCCCGGGTCGGCAACGATTGGGGGCTGTGCGACCGCGCCGAGCCGAGGAACCGGCGCCGGCGCGTCGCCATCCTGGTCAGCTACGACCGCAGCCGGCTCCTCGTCGATACCGGGCCCGATTTGCGCGAGCAATTGCTCGACGCCGACGTCAGCGACGTCGAGGCGGTGCTCTGGACCCACGACCATGCCGACCATTGCCATGGCATCGACGACCTCAGGCAGCTCTATCACGCCCGTGGCCGGCCGGTGACCGGTTACGCCCGGCAGCAGACGCTCGATCTGCTCCGCCAACGCTTCGGCTATGCGTTCGAGGGAAAGGGGGGCTATCCCGCGGTGGTCACCGGCAAGCTGCTGCCCAACCACATCAACCTCGCCGGCATTTCGGTGCGCGCGGTCGATCAGCCGCACGGCCCGATCACCAGCGCCGGCTTCCGCTTCGACGCCGGCGGCGCGGCGGTCGGCTATTCGACCGACTTCGATTCGCTGACCGACGACATGGCGGCGTTGTTCGACGGGCTCGATTTGTGGGTGGTGGACGCGCTGCGGCGCCGGCCGCACCCGACCCATCCGCATCTCGCGATGACGCTCGAATGGATCAGGAAGCTGGCGCCGAAGCGCGCCATCCTCACCCACATGGACAATACGATGGATTACAGGACCTTGCTCGGGGAGCTGCCCGCCGGGGTCGAGCCGGGCTATGACGGAATGGAGATCGACTTGTGAACGACGGCGATCAAGCCATTCACGCGCTTTATTTATTCGGCTGCCTCATATTGATCGGCAGCGCCCTGATGGTGCGGCGGATCCCGATCGCCCAAGGGCTGAAGATGTTCGTCGGCTGGGTGCTGATCTTCGGCGCGGCATTCGTCATCTTCACGCTCAAGGACGAGTTCCTCGCTCTGGGCAACAGGCTGATGCTCGAGGCGCGCGGCGGCACGATTGAGGCCGGGCCGGGCGGCGAGGTCAGGATCCGGCAGGCACCCGACGGCCATTTCTGGGTCGACGCCGAGCTGAACGGCGAGACCGTCCGCTTCCTGGTCGACAGCGGCGCCACGACGACCAGCATTTCGCGGCGGACGGCGGAGCGCGCCGGCATCGCGCGCAGCGCCGGCTTCGGCACCATCGTGCAGACCGCCAACGGCATCGTCGCCGTCGATCGCGGGCGCGCCGAATCGCTCAAGGTCGGCCCGATCGAGCGCCGCGACCTGGCCGTCCACATCTCGAACGGCTTCGGCGAGGTCAACGTGATCGGCATGAACTTCCTGTCGAGCCTGCGCGGCTGGGGCGTCGAGGGGAGAATCCTGGTGCTGCGGTCCTGACGCCCCTCCGCTCTGCCTTGGATTTAACATAATGTATATTATCGGACTTTTATATGACCGCCGCTGACGCCCCCTCTCTCTCGGAACTGGCTGGCATCATGGCGCGGCTGCGCGATCCGGAGACGGGCTGCGAATGGGACAAGGAGCAGAGCTTCGAGACGATCGCGCCCTACACGATCGAGGAAGCCTATGAGGTCGCCGACGCGATCCGCCGCGGCGACATGGCCGCGCTCAAGGACGAGCTCGGCGACCTTCAGCTCCAAATCGTCTATCATGCCCGCATCGCCGAGGAGCGCGGCGCGTTCGCGCTCGGCGACGTCCTCGCGGCGATCGCCGCCAAGATGATCCGCCGCCACCCGCACATTTTCGGCGACGCCGCCGCCAGCCCGGGCTGGGAAGCGCTCAAGGCCGCCGAGCGCGAGCAGCATCCGGACGAAAGCGCGCTCGCCGGAGTCGCCCTCGCCCTCCCCGCCCTGAAGCGCGCCGAGAAGATCCAGCGCCGCGCCGCGCGGGTCGGCTTCGACTGGCCCGATATCGACGGGCCCAAGGCGAAGATCGACGAGGAGATGGGCGAGATCGAGCGCGCCGAGACCGCGGCGGAACAGGAGGCGGAGCTCGGCGACCTGCTGTTCGCCGTCGTCAACTATGCCCGCCACCTCGACATCAACCCGGAAACCGCGCTTCGCGAAGCGACGGCGCGTTTCGAAACACGCTTCCGCAAAGTAGAAGAAATCGCCAACAAGCCATTGAACGAAATGAATATCGATGCACTGGAAGCGCTCTGGCAGCGGGCCAAAAGACTAGTCTAGCTGCGCTGGCGCCGCCAAGCTTGGAAACGCGCCCAATCCACGTCGGACAGGCGCACGACGAAGCGCGTTTCGAGGCCCTCATGGTCGTGGCTCAGCACCTCGCCATTGGCGTGCAGCCAGGCGATCAGCTCGCCGTCGGACGAGGACAAGGTGACCGTGCGTTCCTTGGCGTCCTTGCGCAGGGTGGTGGACGCGGCGGCGAGCAGATCCTCCACCCCCTCCCCGGTCAAGGCGGAAAGAACGACGACGTCCTCGCGCCGGACGGCTTCGGCCTTGACGCTCGCCGCTTCCTCACGCCCCAGCATATCGACCTTGTTCCACGCCTCGATGCGGTGCGGCCCTTCGACGCCGATCTCCTTCAGCACCTGCTCGACATCCTCGCGCTGGGCGTCGCTGTCGGGGTGCGAGATGTCGCGGACATGGACGATGAGATCGGCCGAGACCACCTCCTCCAGGGTCGCGCGGAAGGCGGCGACGAGCTGGGTCGGCAGATCGGAGATGAAGCCCACCGTGTCGGACAGGATCGCCTTGTCGAGGCCCGGCAGCGCGATCTCGCGCATCGTCGGATCGAGCGTGGCGAA
>Ga0190265_10000559_pt1 | contig 26173 bp, 29 predicted proteins | sample Popmic124T_FD_133135 | JGI IMG/M metagenome (GOLD analysis project Ga0190265, IMG submission 133135) | Populus adjacent soil microbial communities from riparian zone of Indian Creek, Utah, USA - 124 T | ecosystem: Environmental > Terrestrial > Soil > Riparian zone | place: USA: Utah | collected...
GCGCTTGGCGCCGGCAATGTCGACACCATCGCCGGCTACAGCGTCGCCGACGACAGGATATTGCTCGAAAATGCGGTGTTCGCCGGCCTCGCCAACGGGGCCCTCGCTGCGGGCGCCTTCCGCACTGGCGCTTCGGCTCAGGACGCCGACGACCGCATCGTCTACAACAGCGCCACCGGCCAGCTCCTGTTCGACGCCGACGGCAGCGGTGCCGGAACGGCGGTCCAATTCGCCTGGATCGGGACGGGCCTCGCGCTCGCCGCGAGCGAATTCACCGTTCTCTGAACGACGGGCCGGGCCTTATTGGACTTCGGCCAGAGCGGCGGCTTTCTTGGCTTCGGTTTCGGCGCGCATGCGGCCGGTCCGCTCGACACGAGCGGCCATCTGCTCCCACGCCTCGGCGGCGCGCAGGCAGCGGTCGCGGACGTTCTGGAGCGGTGTGTTGCTGGCGTCGCGCCGGGCTTCGGCGGCACGCTCGAGATAGAATTCGTGATGCGTGGACATGGATTTCCTGATTCCGGAGGATGTGGTCCCGACATAGGGGCTGGGCGCGAATTTGGCAAATCCCAGAGAGGGATTCAGTCCCCGTCCGGAAGCAAGGCGGCGAGCTTTCTGGGGGCGATCGCGCGATAGCTTTCGGCGATCCAGCGCTTCAGCAAATCGAGGTCCGGCGACTGGGCCGCGCCGAATCGGGCAGTGATCCAGCCAGAGCGGCCGAGCCCGTAGCCGGCGGGCTGCGCGAACGCGAAGGTTTCGGCGAAATCGCGGCTTACCGGCAGCTTCACGGTGACGCTGAATTCGCACTCCTCGTCGGCGAGCCAGACGAATGTCTTGCCGCGCACCTTGAGCGCGGTGTGGCCCCAGGGGAAGTCTTCCACCGCTTCCGGGAAGCCGAGGCCGTGGGCGCGGAGCGCCGCGAACGCGCCCTGGGCCACGATCAAGCCAGGTCCGCCATGAACGGCGGATCGGGGATGATCGCGGCGGCGTCGTGGAGGAGATCGCCCCATCGCGCCGACAGATCGTTGAAATAGGGATCGTCGCTGCCGACGCGCCTGGTCAGCACGCGCGCGCCCGGCGCGGTCGGCATCACCATCAGGTCGAGCGGACGGGCGACCGCGAGATTGGAGCGGATCGAGGCGTCGAAGGAAAGGAACGCGATCTTCATCGCTTCGGCGAGCGGGGTCCACGGGTTGATCGTGCGATCGAGCATCGGCTTGCCATATTTGGTCTCGCCGATCTGGAAGAAGGGCATATCGGGCTTGCACTCGATGAAATTGCCGGCCGAGTAGACCAGGAACAAAGACGGGGGCGAATCGCCGATCCGCCCGCCGAGCAGGATCGAGGAGGCGCCGCTGATCTTGATCGAGGCCAGCGCCTTGCCGACGGTCGCATTGGCGAGCTGCACCGCTTCGCCGACCAGCTGCGCGGCGCGGAACATCGAGCTCGGCTCGGCGATGGTCCGCATCATCGCCCCGTCCTCTCCGGTCGGAATGCCCTCGCGCAGCAGGCTGATGACGGTCTGGGTGGTCGACAAATTGCCGGCCGAAGCGGCGTAGATGCAGCGGTCGTCGCTGTCGGCCAGGCAATGCAGCTTGCGGAAGGAGGAGATGTCGTCGACGCCGGCATTGGTGCGGGTGTCGGCGATCATGATCAGCCCCGCGTCGAGCAGCATGCCAAGGCAATAGGTCATCGATCCCCCGTCTTGGTCAGCTTTGCGACTGGAATTGCGATTGCCGCTGCGTCTCGCTGACGTCGACCTCTACCTTGAGTCGCTCGCTGCCGCCACCCGAACGTGTTCCGGCCACGGGCGCGGCGTCGCGATAGTCGAGGCCGCAGGCGACTCGGACATAGGCCTCGTCGGCGCTGATCCCGTTGGTCGGATCGAAGGCGACCCAGCCGAGATCGCCGACCCAGCATTCGGCCCAGGCATGAGCGGCCTCCTGCGTCTGCGCGGTGTCGCGGCGGAACAAATGGCCCGAAATGTAGCGCGCGGGGATGCCGAGATGCCGGGCCGCGCCGATCAGCATATGGGTGAAATCCTGGCAGACGCCATGGCCTTCGGCGCAGGCCTGCTCGGCGGTGGTTCCGACTCCTGTCGCCTCGGTGTCGAACGTCATGGTCTGGTGGATGAGGGCGTTGAGCCGGTGCAGGCGCCCGAGCGCGGGATCGGGTCCCGCGGCGACCGATTCGGCAAGGCGGGTCAACGCCGGCCCGGCCGCCGTGAGCGCGGTCGCCCGACAGAAGACCTGGGCAGGCAGATCGTGGGGCAGGCCCATGACGACGCCGGCACGATCCTCGGTCAGCACCCGTCCGGTCACCGAGACGGCGAGCCCGCGCACCGCCTTGTCGACGTAGAGCATGTGGGTGAGATTGCCATAGCCGTCGCGGCCCTCGCGCAGCCGGGCGTCGCAATCCACGTCGATCCGCCAGTCGAGAACGGTCTGGCCGGCGAAGCTGACCGGCGTCTTGCGCAGCAGCTGGATGATACCGCGGATCGGCTCCGAATAGGCGTAGCGGGTGACGTGGGTGATCTGCAGCTGCATCAGGCGAACCGGAACTGGCCGGCGATCGCGTCGCCGAGCGCGTTATTCTCGCGGACATAAGCCTGCAGCCATTGATGCAGGCCGCCGCGGAAGATGGTGCCGACGTCGAGCTCGTCGAGGCGGGCAAGGCGTTGGCGGGCGAGGCGGTCGGCGGGCCCCTGCCGGCCCGAGCGGCTGCCGAACTCGCCGAGCTGATCGACGGTCTGCTCCGCGGTCCAGGCGAGCGAGCGCGGCAGCTCGCGCCGGAAGACCAGCATGTCGGCGACCAGCCATGGCTTGAGCCCTTCGCGGTAGAGGTGGCGGTAGGCGGTCTTGGCCGAGACGATGTCGAGGATTGTGGTCCATTGGTCGCGATCGAGCTTGCCGCCGACCTCCTGGCCTTCGGGCAGAAGCAGATAGTATTTGACATCGAGCAGCCGCGCGGTGGCGTCGCCGCGCTCTATCATCGAGCCCAGCCGCATGAACCAATAGCCCTCGCTTCGAAGCATGCGGGCCAAAGCGCCTTCGAAACCGCGGGTTTCGGCCTTGAGTTCTTCGACCAGGTTCAGCGTCTGCTGGACGCCGCCCGGGCTGGTCCGCGCTTCGATCATCAGCCAGGCGCGGTTGATCGCCTCCCACACCTCCCGGGTCAGCGCGGTGCGCGCCGCTCGGGCATTATCCCGGGCGAGGATGATGCAGGACTTGATCGAAGCGGAATTGTCGGGGCTCAGCGCGAGGTAGCGGCGCGCGCCATAACCCTCCTTGCCGGTGTCGAGCGGGGGGGCGCCGACCACCCTCAACGCGCTCTGCCAGGCCCGGTCGACATGGGCATGGCCGCCGAGCGCGGCGAGGCGGATGGTCGCCTCGACCAGGCGGGTGGTGAACTCGGCCCGCTCCATGTAGCGGCCGATCCAGTAGAGGCTGGCGGCGGTGCGCGACAGCATCAGGCGCCCGCTTCCGGCTCGGCGGCGAGGACGAAGCTGTCCTTGGTGCCGCCGCCCTGGCTCGAATTGACGACCAGCGAGCCCTTGCGCAGTGCCACCCGGGTGAGCCCGCCCGGCACGATCGTGACGCCGTCGGCGCCGGTCAGCACGAACGGGCGAAAATCGACATGGCGCGGGGCCATTCCGCTCTCGGTGTGGATCGGCACGGTCGAGAGTGCCAGCGTCGGCTGGGCGATATAGCGGTCGGGCTCGGCCTTGAGCGCCGCGCCGAACGCTTCGATCTCGGCCTTGCTGGCGGTCGGGCCGACCAGCATGCCGTAGCCGCCCGAGCCGTCGACCAGCTTGACGACGAGTTTGTCGAGATTGGCGAGCGTGTGCCGAAGCGCCTTGGGGTCGCGGCAGCGCCAAGTCTCGACATTGGCGAGCCTGGCATCCTCGCCGGTATAATAGCGGACGATTTCGGGCATGTAGGAATAGATCGCCTTGTCGTCGGCGATGCCGGTGCCGGGCGCGTTCACCAGGGTGACGTTGCCGGCCAGATAGGCGGCCATCAGCCCCGGCACGCCGAGCAGGGAATCGGGCCGGAAGACCAAGGGATCGAGGAAGGCGTCGTCGACCCGGCGGTAGATGACGTCGACCCGGACGCGGCCGTCGATCGTCTTCATCCAGACGACGTCGTCGTCGACCTCGAGGTCGCGGCCCTCGACCAGCTCGATCCCCATATTGTCGGCGAGGAAGCTGTGCTCGTAGAAGGCCGAATTGTGGTGACCCGGAGTGAGCAATACGCAGACCGGCTGGCGGGCCCGGTCGGGCGCCACCGAATAGAGCGTCTCGCGAAGCAGTTCGGGATAGGAATCGACCGGGCGCACCGGGAAGATGTCGAACAATTCCGGGCACAGACGCAGCATCGCATCCCTGTTTTCGATCATGTAGGAGACGCCCGACGGCGTGCGGGCATTGTCCTCGAGGACGAGGAAATCGTCGGCGCCGGTGCGGACCAGGTCGATCCCGCAAATATGGGCGTAGACGCCGTGGGGCGGACGCGCGCCCGCGACCGGGATGCAATATTGCGGATTGTTGAGGACGATGTCGGCCGGGACGATGCCGTCCTTCAATATCTTGCGGGCGCCATAGACGTCGTCGATGAACAGGTTGATGGCGCGGACGCGCTGCTCGAGCCCGCTCGACAGGCGCTCCCATTCGGCGGCGGAAAAGATGCGCGGGATGATGTCGAACGGGATGATCCGTTCGGCGGCGGCTTCCTCCCCATAGACCGAGAAGGTGATGCCGAGGCTGCGGAAGGCGGATTCGGCGGCCTGCTGGCGCCGGTCGAGCTCGATCGCGGGCGTGTCCGCGAGCCACCGGGCGAGCGCCTCGAAGCCGGGGCGCGCCTTGCGCCCCCGGCCGGTGCCCCAAAGCTCGTCGAACGCACTGCCGTCGGCCATCGCCCCTCGCTCGCGGCGCGGCGCCGCATGCGCAACAATGCACGAAACGCCGGATCGCGCCAAATCGATTTGCCGGGCCGATGCGGGGCGGCTATCGTTACGACATGACAACGGAACTCGCCATGCTCGCCTGGGGCTGCGTCCTCGCGCTCGTCCACATCCTCGCCGCCAGCCAGGTCAAGACCCGGCAATATGGCACCAAATGGAACATGGGTGCGCGCGACGAGGAGCTGCCGCCGCCCAAACCGATGGTCGGCCGCATGATTCGGGCGCAGGACAATTTCCTCGAAACCTTCCCGGTGATGATCGCGGCGGTACTGATCGTAACCGCCGCCGAGCTGACCAGCGAGCGGACGGCGTTAGGGGCGCAGCTCTGGCTCGGCGCACGCATCGTCTATCTGCCGCTCTACGCATTCGGCGTGCCTTATCTGCGCTCGGCGGCGTGGATCGTGAGCCTGGCCGGCATCGTCATGGTGCTGTGGCCGGCGCTGGCGGCCCCCTTTTAGGGGGAGGGCGGCGCCGGCGGCGTCCAACCTCTCGTCCGGCGCAGCTTGAAGAAGGTGGACCCCGGATCGAGTCCGGGGTGACGATTCGAGCTGATCCCTTGTCGCTCCGGTAACCATGCCCCCCAAAAGAAAAACCGGCGCCCGGATCGCTCCGGACGCCGGTTCTGCCCCGCTCGCAAAGTAGTGGGTCAGGCGACCTGGGCCGCCTCGACGTCCTCGGGCTCGCGCAGCACATAGCCGCGGCCCCAGACCGTCTCGATATAATTGTCGCCGCCGCAGGCCAGGCTCAATTTCTTGCGCAGCTTGCAGATGAACACGTCGATGATTTTCAATTCGGGCTCGTCCATGCCGCCGTAAAGGTGGTTCAGGAACATTTCCTTGGTCAGCGTCGTGCCCTTGCGAAGCGAGAGCAGCTCCAGCATCGCATATTCCTTGCCGGTCAGATGGACCCGGCTGCCGTCGACCTCGACCGTCTTGGCATCGAGATTCACGGCGAGCTTGCCGGTCTTGATGACCGACTGGCTGTGACCCTTGGAGCGGCGGACGATGGCGTGGATGCGCGCGACCAATTCGTCGCGGTGGAAGGGCTTGGTGACGTAATCGTCGGCGCCGAAGCCCAAGGCCCGGACCTTCGAATCCATCTCGGCGACCCCGGAGAGGATCAGCACCGGAGTGCCGACCTTGGCGGTCCTGAGCTTCTTCAGCACGTCATAGCCGTGCATGTCGGGCAAGTTGAGATCGAGGCAGATGATGTCGTAATCATAGAGCTTGCCGAGATCGAGGCCCTCTTCGCCCAAATCGGTCGTATAGACGTTGAAGCCCTCGGTCGTGAGCATGAGCTCGATGGCCTTGGCCGTCGTCGGCTCGTCTTCGATCAGCAGAACCCGCATGAATTTGCCCTCCTGTCGCGCGGTCCGGAGGCCGGCTCATCCCGCGACGTCATTAACCATTAGGGATGTGAAGGCAAAAGGTTAATTTGGTATTAATACCGTGGAATCACGGACTAAGCCGCGATCGTTGCGGCGGCGTTGCGCGCGCGCCACAGCCGTGGCAGGGCCGGCCCATGACCTTCTGGGACGACAAGGTGCTTTTCATCGACGGCGAGGCGATCGTGATCGACAAGCCGGCCGGGCTTGCCGTCCATCCCGGCTCGCGCACCCCCGAGAGCCTTGAAGATTATCTTCACCATCTTCGTTTCGGATTCAAACGGCGGCCCTTGCCGGTCCACCGGCTCGATCGCGACACGTCCGGCTGCCTGCTGCTCGCCCGCAATCCCAAGGCGCACAAGGCCTTCCAGCGCGCCTTCGAGGAGAAAAGGGTCGGCAAGACCTATGTCGCGGTGCTCGACGGCGTGCCCGCGAAGGCAGCGGGGACGATAGACCTCGCCCTGGAAAAGATATCGACGGCCGAGGACGGCTGGCGGATGGTGCCCGATGCGGCGGGCCGGCCGGCGGTCACCCACTGGCGCGTCGCCAACGTGCGGGACGGGCGCGCGATCCTTGTCTTCACGCCCGAGACGGGGCGAACCCACCAGATCCGGGTCCATGCCTCGGAGGGGATCGGCATCCCGATCTCGGGCGACCCGGTCTACGGCCTGGGCAAGGGGCCGATGCTGCTCCACGCGCTGTCGCTGCGCGTGGACCGCGGGACAAAGCCGCCCGTCGAGGCGACGGCGCCGCTGCCGCCCACTTTCGTGAATGCGGGACTGGGCGATGTCCTTTGAGCTGCCCGAGGATGCACTGGAGGAGCGGTTCCTGGCTGCGTCCGGTCCGGGCGGGCAGAACGTCAACAAGGTGGCCACGGCGTGCCAGCTGCGCTGCGACGTGTTCAAGCTCGGGCTGGTGCCCGATGTCTATCAGCGGCTGAAGACGCTCGCCGGCAGCCGGATGACCGGCGCGGGCGAGATCGTCATCACCGCGCGCAAATACCGCACCCAGGAAACCAATCGCGAGGATGCGCGAGCGCGCCTGGTGGAATTGATCGACAAGGCCCACATCATCCAGGCGAAGCGCAAGCGCACTCGCCCGAGCCGCGCCGCCAAGGCGAAGCGGATGGACAGCAAGAAAGCGCGAGGCTCGATCAAGCAGGGGCGGGGGAAAGTGAAATTGGACTAGCCTGTTTCCAATAAGAAAAGATTCGTTTTCCGGTGAGGGGACGAATGATGAGAAGTCTGGCAGCCTGCCTCGGTCTTTCAATTGGCCTGTGTTTCTGGACTGACGAAGCACAGGCGCGCTTTCTCCAGGCGGACCCGGTCGGCTATGAGGATCAGATCAACCTCTATGCCTATGGTCGAAACGACCCGCTCAATAATCTCGATCCAACAGGAGCGGAGTGTATCAACAACGGCCGTAGCGGCACGACGAACTGCGTGACAAGAAATTATAATGTCACATTTCCGACACCAAGGGGCTTTCAGAACACGAGGCCAGGAGCGGCCGACTATCATTAATACCACACTGACAAGGTTTCTCCCCGAAATGTTGCTGACACGCGAACGTGGGTGACGGACAATCCGACGCCGGGCCATGAAGTCGTCGTGAATGCGACCCTCCCTGGGCATGATCTTGGTAATGGGATCGTCGTTAGAGAGGTAACCGGCGGCCCGAATGGCACCTCAGTCATTCACAACTTCGGCGAAGGCAATGGCGAAGCTGCAACGATCGGGCTCTCCGTTTGCGGGAGCCATAAACAATGTATGGGCGTGGCCCGGAATGGCGCCGCCCCCACGCCTTGATGGGCCTCGGCCTCATGATCCTTGTTTGGCCAATCCAGGCCGGTGCTAGGCGAAAATGCGCGACTTGCTCAGGACCAATCGGAGCCCAGTATTCGGGGTGTTAATAGCACCAGCCGCTCCCCTTTTCGTATTGTTGATACTAAATCTCGTTTTGACGGGACAGGTTACGGATACACTTCAGGGAGCTTATTTAATATTCCCGGTTTCATATCCGATATCATTTGTAGTGGGTGCTCCAGTATTATATATCTTTACGATATTAAATAGAAATCAGCTTTGGCATTATATCGTTGGTGGCGCCTGGGCCTCCGTCGTTCCCATTGTGTTTCTGCTGATCAAGCCATCCATGGATATTGGTTCTTTTTCCTTGGGCGAATGGACATCGCTCCATACCACGATTGCTTTGATGATGGCGGTTAGCGGACCTGTCGTCGCGGCCACCTTCTGGGCTGTGACCCGGCCCGACCTCGCGCGCAAAACCTAACGTTCAGAGGCCGTTCGCCGGTCTGGTCGCCGCACTGATTCTAGCGCTCCTTCCCGACGCTGCGCTGTGCCAACCGGTGTCATCCCAAGTCCGAGAGCTTCCCACCGTCCCCGACCGGCAACTGGATTATACGAGCGCGAAGCTTGCTTTCGATCGACTTATCGACCCGGCCGTCGACGAGGCTGCGATCCGCCGCGAACTGGACAACCTGGCTGCTCAGGCTCGCGCGATCGCGGGTCCGCATGCCACCGACGAGGCGAAGCTGAACGCTGTGCGTCGCGTCATCTATCGAACGGGGACATGGAACGGCCAGAATCCCTTTTCTTACGATCTCGCGGACCCGCTCGGGCTCAACGTCAACAACAAGCTGCTTTCGACCTATCTGCGGACGCGCAGAGGAAATTGCGTGTCGATGCCGACATTGTTCCTCATCTTGGCGGATCGGCTTGGCCTGAACGTAAGCTTCGCCACGGCGCCTCTCCACATGTTCATTCGCTACACCGACCCGCAAGGCCGTGCCTTCGACATCGAGACGACCAGCGGCGCGAATCTCTCCAAGCGCGTTGCGATTATTGGCAAGCGAGCAACGCGCGCGATTTCGGACGAGCCGAAGCTTTGGGCTGGCAGCCCGCTGCCTAGCCCGTCATTCCCGCGAAAGCTGGAATCTCCCTGCCTCTGCCCCCACTATCGTAAGGCAATGAGATTCCGGCTTTCGCCGGAATGACGAGGTAGGCCGGATGTACGACTTCAGGATCGACGCCGCCGACAAGGCCGGGCTCTGGCGCGAGCTGATCGAGGCGGCCGACGCCCTGACCGCGAGCGAGCCCGACGCCATCGCCAACATGGCCAATGTCGCGGCTTTGCTGTTCGAGGCGCTGCCCGACATCAACTGGGCGGGCTTCTATCGCAATGTCGGCGGCGAATTGGTGCTTGGGCCGTTCCAGGGGCGGCCGGCCTGCATCCGAATCCCGTTCGGGCGCGGCGTCTGCGGCGCGGCGGCGGCGAGCCTCGCCCCGCAACGGGTCGAGGACGTTCACGCCTTTCCGGGCCATATCGCCTGCGACGCCGCCTCGCGCTCGGAGCTGGTGGTGCCGATCCTGGCCGAGGGCGCGCTCGCCGGCGTGCTCGATCTCGACAGCCCCATGCCCGGCCGCTTCGACGCCGAGGACGAGGCCTTTTGTGTCGAATTGGCACAGCGCCTCGAAGGCCGGCTCGGCGCGATGGAAAACGTGGTTTCCAAAGGGTAAAAGACCTGTTCACCCCGCTTCGGGCGGCGCCCGGGGCGAGTCGTTGCGAACAGGGGATCCCTATATGCGCAAGTTGACCCTCTCACTCCTGGCGGCGAGCGTGGTGCTCATCCCGTCCGTCGCCTCCGCGGAGCAGGGGCGTCGCGGCCCTCCGGCCGGCCATAGCTGGCGCGGCGGCGGCGGCGTCGGGGGCGGCGTGGTCGGCAGGCCGGCGCGCGGTCCAAACGTAATGGTTCGCCACGGCGGCGGCGCCCGCTTCCAGCATCCCGGGCGCAACTGGCGGCACCGGCGCATCCAGGGCGGCTTCTTCGTCCACCCCTTCTGGTTCGGCCCGCAATTCCATGTGAACAACTGGCAGGTCTACGGCTTCGCCAATCCGGGGTCCGATCATCGCTGGGTCCGCTATTATGACGACGCCTACATGATCGACCGCCGCGGCCGAGTCATCGACCGCCGCGAGAATTTCGATTGGGACCGCTATGGCGAGGCGTGGGAGGACGATGACGGCGTCCCAGCCTATCGAAACCGCCGGTCGAGCGAAGATGACTATTTCTGGTTCGAGAGCGAGGATGGCGACGAGCGCCATGCCGAACATCGTGGCGGCGGCCACGGCGGTGACGACGGCCATCACGGCGGCGGCTGGGATTACAGCGCCTACGGCCATGGCGGGGGCACGACCGTGGTCCATGGCGGCCCGGGCGCGGGCTATGGCTATGGCGGCTATTCCGGCTATTCCGGCCATGGCTACGGTTACGGCTATGGCTACGCTTATCCGATCATCATCGAGACGACGGTGACCACCGGCGCGACGACCTATTCCGAGGAAGTGATCGAGGAATATGAGGAGGTGCGCCGACCGCGCCGGCGCGCCCGCCGCCCGGCCTGTGCCTGTCCCGCTCCCCGCCCTGCCGCCCGTCCGGCCCCGCGGCCCGCGCCTCGCCCGGCGCCGCCGCGCCGACCGCCGCCCGGCGAGCGCGGCTAGGGTTTTCTAACCGCTTCCCGGCCTTGGGGAGGGAAAAAGGCGGGCGCCGCGCGGCGTCCGCCTTTTTCACGTCCAGAGTGGCTTCAAATCAGGTGGGCCGACCGACGCTCGGAAAGCGCGTCGGGCAAAGGAAGAAGTCTAGCTCGGCCGGGCCAGCGCCTCGTCGCCGAGGCCGGCCGGGACGATGATCAGGGGGCAGGGGAGGCTCGCCGCCGCCGCGCCCGCGAAATGGGCGATGAGCGGCCCGGGACCCCCTTCGGCCGAGGCGCCGAGGACCAGTGCGGAAATGTCGTCGCGTTCCTTCAGCAGATCGCAGACCGCCTTGACCGGATCGCCCTGCCTGACCGTGATCGACGGCTTGATCCCGGCCTCCTCGGCGATCTCTCCTGAAGCCTGGACCAGCATCGCCTCCGCGCGCAGCCGCGCCTCTTCCTCGATCGCCGCCTGCACCGCGCCCCATTGCGAGAATTCCGCCTGCGGGATGAGCGCGAGGATCTCGACGCCGCCGCCGGCCAATGCCGCCCGCCGCGCGGCGTAGCGCAGGGCGGTCAGCGCCTCCTCGGTCTCGTCCATGACCACCAGATAGGACCGCATCTCGCCTCGCTCTCGCCCGACAGGTGCGCCAGATCGTCCCTTCAGGCAAGCCTTCCACTTGACCTTGGCCATGGCTTTGCTGTTTGGACAGGTGGCGGCCGTTCGCGAAAGGAAAGTCCCTTCGATGCCGATCGAACTGAAGATGCCGGCCCTGTCCCCGACCATGGAGGAGGGGACGCTTGCCAAATGGCTGGTCAAGGAAGGCGACGTCGTCGCCTCGGGCGACATTCTCGCCGAGATCGAAACCGACAAGGCGACGATGGAGTTCGAGGCCGTCGATGAAGGCACCATCGCCAGGATCCTGGTTGCCGAAGGGACGGACGAGGTCAAGGTCGGCACCGTCATCGCCTTGATCGCCGGCGAAGGCGAGGATGCCGCGGCCCCCGCGCCGGCGGCGTCACCCGCTCCCGCCGCCGCCCCCGCCCCCACCGCTCCGGCCAAGGCGCCCGAGCCGGTGGCGAAGGATGGCGGCGAAACCGGCGCCGGCCAGCCGGCCAAGGACGCACCGGCGTCCGCGCCGGCCCCGAAGGCCGATGGCGGCGGCGACCGGGTCAAGGCCAGCCCGCTGGCGCGCCGCCTCGCCGAGCAGCAGGGGATCGACCTCGGCGCGCTCGAAGGCTCCGGCCCCGGCGGCCGCATCGTCAAGGCGGATCTGGACGGCGCCGTCGCCGGCACCGCGCCCAAGGCGGCGCCCGCCGCCGCGCCTGCCATCGCGTCGCCGGCCACCGTCGACACCGACATTCCGCACGAGGAGATCAAGCTCTCCAACATGCGCAAGACGATCGCGCGCCGCCTCACCGAGGCCAAGCAGACGATCCCGCACATCTACCTCACCGTCGATATCCGCCTCGATGCGCTGCTGAAACTGCGCGGCGAGCTCAACAAGGGGATCGAGGGGCGCGGCGTGAAGCTCAGCGTCAACGACATGCTGATCAAGGCGCTCGCCGTCGCCCTGATCGAGGTGCCCGAATGCAACGTGTCGATCTCGGGCGACCATCTGCTCAAATATAGCCGCGCCGACATTTCGGTGGCGGTGTCGATCCCGGGCGGCCTGATCACGCCGATCGTCGCCGGCGCCGACGGCAAGAGCCTGTCGGCGATCTCCAAGGAGATGACCGAGCTCGCCGGCCGCGCCAAGGAAGGCAAGCTGAAGCCCGAGGAATATCAGGGCGGTACGGCGTCGATCTCGAACATGGGCATGTTCGGCATCAAGGCCTTCGATGCGGTGATCAACCCGCCCCAGGGCATGATCATGGCGGTGGGCGCGGGCGAGAAGCGGCCTTATGTGATCGACGATTCGCTGCAGATCGCCACAGTGATGAGCGCCACCGGCAGCTTCGACCACCGCGCCATCGACGGCGCCGACGGCGCGCGGCTGATGCAGGCGTTCAAGCGGCTCGTCGAAACCCCTCTGGCGATGCTGGCCTGAGATGGCGCTCGTCAAAGCCGTGATCGCTGGGGCGATCGGCGCGATGGCGATCCCCTATGTGATGCGCGACGGCAGCGGCCAGGTCGCGGATTGGGCGCGATACGGCCTGGTCCAGGTGAATCTGGAGGGCGTTCACTTTGCCTGGTCGTGGCCGATCTTTTGCGTGATCACCTTGTTCACCTGGGCGATGCTCGCCTGGGCCGACCGATGAAGGCGGGCGTCGCCGTGCTCGCCCTGCTCGCGGGCGGCACGGCCATCGCCGCCACGCCGGACCGGCCGGTCCGCATCGGCACCGTCGCCGACGATCTCGACGCCTGCCTCAGCCAGGGAGAGGTCACCGGCCTCGATCCCGCCGGCGACAATTTCCTGACCGTGCGCGCCGGCCCGGGACGCGACGCGCGCGACATCGGCCGGCTCGGCCCGGGCCACATCGTCAATATCTGCGAGGACCGGAGCGGCTGGCTCGGCGTGGTCTTCGGTCCGCGCGGCCGTCCCGAGGAGGATTGCGGCGTCGGCTCGCCCGGGCCGAGCCCCCGCGCTTATGACGGGCCCTGCCACTCGGGGTGGGTATCGGGCCGCTATGTGAGGGTGGTGGCGGGGTGAAGCGCTATGATGTTTCTCCTCGCTTGGCTGACCTATTTGGATCTGGCGCTTTAGCGTGACCGTCGAGGGCCTACGCTTTTTCGACCTACTTCAGCTGCTAGTTGCTGTTTCTGCAGTGCTCATTGCACCGGAGGCACTCCTGCGTCTGACCGATCGAGCAAAACGTAAGCTGACCGCAGAGTGCAATCCCCGCATTCGGACCCGGGATACCGAAGGGAAAATAGAAATCAGCGGCAGAGCTATTTGGACACTATTCTGGAATGGCGTGAACGTAGAACCGCATAAATCTAGAGCAAGAATATGGGAAATAGCCCTCCAAAATAGGACCAATAAGTTTCGGGATATTGATATCTCTATTTTTCCAGGCTCACAAGGAAACAAAATCCGATTTACTGAAATAAGAACTACTAATGATGGAGGCTTACTAGTAAGTAGATCTATAGAGAATGGAGGCTGTCTGTTGCTGAGTTGCGAAAGATTTTTCAGAGGCCGTGTTCTGGAAATCGCGATAGTAATGTCTTCGCCTGATGTGCCGGAATTCCACAGTCAAATTGGAGTTGTCTCTCGCACAATAACTTCAAATTATGATGATCGAGAATCATCGCACATCACTTCTTTAGAAGTGACGCATCATCGTATAGTTCTTATTATTCTGCAATTCATATTGTTATTTTTAATTATTTGCGGGAAGATTATTTATGCCCATTTCGTCATATACGGTTGAGAAGCAGTATGGCTGATACTTACGATCTCATCGTCCTCGGCTCCGGCCCCGGCGGCTATGTCGCGGCGATCCGGGCGATCCAGCTGGGGATGAAGGTTGCGATCGTCGAGCGGGAGAAGCTCGGCGGGATCTGCCTCAACTGGGGGTGTATCCCGACCAAGGCGCTGCTCAGGACGTCGGAAATCTATCACTATATGACCCACGCCTCGGCCTACGGGCTGAGCGCCGAAAAGCCGTCCTTCGATCTCGCGGCGGTGGTGGCGCGCAGCCGCAAGGTCGCCGGCCAGCTCAACATGGGCGTGAAGGGCCTGATGAAGAAGCACAAGATCGCGGTCGTCGAGGGCGACGGGGCGATCACCGCCAGAGGCAAGTTGACGGTCACCAAGGACGGCAAGAAGACCGAGCTCGCCGCCAAGACCATCCTGATCGCCACCGGCGCCCGCGCCCGCGATCTGCCATTCGCCAAGGCGGACGGGGAGCGGATCTGGACCTATCGCCACGCGCTCGTGCCGAAGGAGATGCCGACCAAGCTCCTCGTGGTCGGCTCGGGCGCGATCGGGGTCGAGTTCGCCAGCTTCTATTCGGACCTCGGCGCCGAGGTGACGATCGTCGAGATGCTGCCGCGCATCCTGCCGGTCGAGGACGAGGACGTCTCGGCTTTCGCCCACAAGGCCTTCGCCAAGCAGGGCATGACGATCCATGTCGGCGCGGGCGTCGGGAAACTGGAAACCTTCAGGACCGGCGTGAAGGCGGCGATCAAGGATAAGGACGGCAAGGTTTCGACGATCGACTACAGCCACGCCATCGTCGCCATCGGCATCGTCCCGAATTCCGAGGGGATCGGCATCGAGGCGCTCGGCGTGAAGACCGACCGCGGCCATATCGTCGTCGACGGTTACGGGCGCACCAATGTCGAGGGCATTTGCGCGATCGGCGACGTCACCGGCGGCCCGTGGCTGGCGCACAAGGCGATGCACGAGGGCGTGGTCTGCATCGAGGCGCTGGCCGGCAAAAAGCCGCACCCCTTCGAAACCTGGAATATCCCGGGCTGCACCTATTCGAGGCCGCAAGTGGCGAGCGTCGGCCTGACCGAAGCCGCGGCCAAGGCGGCCGGCCACAAGGTCAAGGTCGGCAAATTCCCCTTCATCGGCAACGGCAAGGCGATCGCATTGGGCGAGGCGGAGGGATTCGTGAAGACGGTGTTCGACGAGGGCACGGGGGAGCTGCTGGGCGCCCATATGGTCGGCGCCGAGGTCACCGAGCTGATCCAGGGCTATGCGATCGCCCGCCAACTCGAGACCACCGAGGCCGAGCTGATGCACACCGTATTCCCCCATCCGACGCTGAGCGAGATGATGCACGAGAGCGTGCTGGATGCTTATGGGCAGACGCTCCATATGTGAGGATCCCGGGCGCGTCGCGTCCCCGCGTCCGGCCTATTTCAGAACGGCGCCAGATCCGGCCGGTGGGCGCGCACAGCGTTGACCAAGTCCTTGATGCCGTGATCGTAGAAGGTGGTGTTGATGCCGATCGTCTTGCCGCCGTCCCTGAGCTTGAAGCGGGCGATGCGCTGGATTCCGGCGCGCAGGACGGTCAGGCTTTCGATCCGGTCCCACGGCACCGTCTCGCCGTAGCGGCGCTCAAAGACGCCGGCGGCGTCGGCGCGGGCCTGGACCTCGCGGTTGCGGGTGCGCAGGGCGAAAAAGGCCGCCAAAGCGAAGCAGGCCGCGACGATGCCCCAGCCCACCGCCGGATATTCGCCGCTGTTGGTCGGGATCACGCCGGCGACGGCGAAGCCGAGGATCGAGAGCAACGCACAGGCGGCGGCGAGGCCGAGATCGATCGGAACTGAATGACGCGCTTCGTAGGTCATGGCTTTCCTCCGCTATTCGTATCGGTTTTTGCATTGCCGTCATTCCAGCGAATGCTGGAATCTCTCTGCACTTGCGGCCAAAAGGGAAGGGAGATTCCGGCTTTCGCCGGAATGACGACCGGGGGCCGTTCCATGCGCAAGCTTCTCCTCTCCGTTACCCTCTCCCTGGGTCTCACTGGGACTGTGGCCTACGCCCAGCCCGCTCCCGCGCCGCCGCAGTCCGTCGTGGTCACCGCCGATCGGATGATCGACGTGCTCTCCGGCCGGGTGATCGAGGAGCCGGTGGTGGTGATCACCGACGGGCGGATCGTCGCGGTGGTCGGGCGCGGCGGGGCGCGGCCGGTCATCCCGGAAGGGGCGACGCGGATCGACCTGCCGGGCATGACCTTGCTGCCCGGCCTCATCGATATGCACGTCCATCTCGATTCATCGCCTTATTACGGGCCCTATCAGGCGCTCCAGTTCGCCGATCTCTTTCAGACGGTGATGGGACCGGGTCACGCCCGCGACACGCTCGAGGCCGGCTTCACGACGGTGCGCAACGTCGGCTCGTCCGATTATGCCGATGTCGCCTACATGCAGGCGATCGACGAGGGGCGGATTGTCGGCCCCAGGATCGTGCCGGCCGCTTATGCGCTCGGCGCCACCGGCGGCCATTGCGACGAGACCTTCCTTCCGCCCTCCTACAACGCAACCAATCCGGGCGTCGGCAACGGGCCGCAGGCGCTCAGGGACCGAGTCCGCGAGCAGAGGCGGAACGGCGCCCAGGTGATCAAGGTCTGCGCCACCGGCGGCGTCTTCTCGCGCAACACCGAGCCGGGCCAGCAGCAGCTCTCCGAGGAGGAATTGCGCGCGATCGCCGAGGAGGCCCATCAATGGGGGATCCGGGTCGCCGCACATGCCCATGGCGCCAGCGGAATCAGAACGGCGATCCGCGCCGGCATCGACACGATCGAGCATGCCAGCCTGATCGACGCGGAGGGAATCCGCCTGGCCCGCGAGCGCGGCACCTGGCTGGTGATGGATATCTACAACACCGACTACACCCAGGCCGAAGGAGCGCGGAACGGCATCCTCGAGGACAATCTCAGGAAGGACCGCGAGATCGCGCAATTGCAGCGCGACAATTTCCGGGCCGCCCATCGCGCAGGGGCTCGGATGGCGTTCGGTTCCGACGCCGGGGTGATGCCGCACGGCACCCAAAGCGGGCAATTCCGCTACATGGTCGAATATGGGATGACCGCGATGGAGGCGATCCAGTCGGCCACGCGCAACGCTGCGCGGGCGCTCGGCCGCGAGGCCGATGTCGGCGCGATCGCGCCCGGCCGCTATGCCGATATCATCGCGGTCGACGGCGACCCCGTCGCCAATGTTCGCGAGCTCGAGAGCGTCGACGTGGTGATCAAAAGCGGCGCCATCGTCGCCGACCGGCGGGCGCGGCCGGCCCCCTGAGCGGGAGGGCGGCGCGGACGGCGGGACGGGGAGCGCCGGCGGTTCGCCCACCGGGCGCTTTTGTGCTAGGGGCACGGCATGGACCGGAGCGACTCCAAACCCGCGATCGGCGGCATGATCCTGCTGTGCATCGGTTGCGCGCTACTCGCCGTATCGGCCGGATTCCTGACCTTCGCCTTCAACGAATGGCTCCGGCTCGGGGCGTGGCCCGATTATCCGCTGAGCCGGCTGCTCGCCGAGCTGGCGGTGCAGCCGCCGAGGCTCGGCAGGGGGCAGGCGGCGGTCGACTGGCTGCTGTCGCTCGGCGTGTGCACCTTCTTCCTGTGGACCGGCGGCGCCTTTGCCTTGCTGGGGGGTTGGAGGATGCTCGCGCACGACAAACGCCAGCGGCTCGACCGCCTTTCCGCTTAGGGCCTGGGGCCTTCCGTCGCGAACGCTTCGATCAACGGCGCGAATTCGGGCAGGTCCGGGACCGTCTCATAGCGATGCTTCGCCGAAGTCGCCGCCCAAGGCAGTTTTTCGCTCGTCCAGGTTTCGACGAACGGCACGAACCAGCCATGATCGTCGAGCATCGAGGGGCGCAGGTTGACGAACCAGTCCATGCCGGGCGGCCGCGTGAACATCCATGTCATGCAGGCCGGGCAGAAGAAGTGCATGTCGCGGGCGAGGCCGCCGGGCGCCGGATCGCCGGCGACCACCGCGAATCCTTCGGCCGGGATCGCCAGCGACAACGAGAAGGCGCTGGCGCTCATCGCCTGGCAACCGGTGCAATGGCAGGCCATGGCCAGTAGGGGCGGCGCGCTCACCCGCAGCCGCACGGCGCCGCAGCGGCAGCCGCCTTCCCAGGGCAATTTCCATCCGTCCATGTCGCGCCTCCAATCGAATGCATTGATCGCCGTCATGTAAGTTTCCGCTTGGACGCGGCCCGGGTCCAGCCTTTATGGGCGGCCATGGCAAGCCTTGATCGCGACAAGGTCTATCGGGACTTTTCGGTGGCGGTGAACATGGACGCAGCCGCGCTGGCGGAGTGGCTCGAAACCGGGGAGAGCCGGCGCGTCGGCTGGAAGCCGGACGGCGGCGAATCGGTGGGCCATGCCTCGGGCCGGCGGATCGTTGAGATCCTCGGCACGGCGAGAGAAAATCTGGACGACGAGGATTATCGCCATATGCGCAAGGTCGTCGGTTACGTCCGGCGGCACCGCGCGCAGGAGCCTGCGAACATGGTGACCTCGCGCTGGCGCCACGCGCTGATGAACTGGGGTCACGACCCGCTTGGCGAGGAGCCGATATGGCCGCGATGAGGCCGGCGCCGATCCTGGCGGCGATCGTGCTGGCCGCGGCGGTTCCGGCGGCCGCCGCGCAGGATCGCGACGCCGCGCCGGTCGCAGTGAGCGAGGCGGAGCGCTTCCGCGCCGACGCCCGCGCGATCGAGCCGCTGGTCAACCGCGCCTACGCCTATCTCGATCGCTTCGACGGCGGGGTCATGCCGGTTTCCGCCCGGCTCCGCGCCGAAGCCGAGCGCGTAACCGACCGCCGCTCGCTGCTCCTCTACGCCGAGCGCGCCCTGCTCGCACTGGCCGATCATCATGCGATCACCGGTGCGTCCTTCGCCGACAGCTGGGCGATCGTGCCGAGCTATGCCGACCTGTGGATCGAGCGGAGCGGCGATTCCTATCTGATCGAGGCGGTGCGCGACGGCTCTCCGGCGCAGCAAGCGGGGGTCAAAGCGGGCGACCGGCTGGTTTCGGTCGGCGGTTTCGCCACGCAGACGGCGGTCGACTGGTTCTGGCGGGACCTGGGCCTGGAGCCGGCGCCGGGCCGCGCCGCCTTTGCCGCCCGCATCCTTGCCGCCGGCCGGCGCGGCCCGCCGAGGCGAATGACCATCCAGACCGGCGCTTCGCCGCCGCGCGCGCTCGAACTGCCGAGCCTCTACGCCGCGCCGCGCGCCGCGCGGCCGGCGGTGAGCGCGGACGAACGGGGCGACGCGCTGGTCGTCCGAATCCACGATTCGCTGGGCGATCCGGCAACGGTCGCCGCCTTCGACGCGGCGATGGCGCCGGCCAGGCCGGGCCAGCGCGTCGTCATCGATCTTCGCGACACGCCGAGCGGCGGCAACAGCAATGTGGCCCGGGCGATTCTCGGCTGGTTCGTCGACCGGCCGACTCCCTTCCAGATTCATAGCCTTCCGATTGAGCAGCGCGAAACCGGTATTGCCCGCCAGTGGATCGAGCAGGTGCTTCCGCGCGCCGGCAAGCGCCATGCCGGGCCGGTCACGGTTTGGGTCGGCCGCTGGACGGGAAGCATGGGCGAGGGCCTTGCCATCGCCTTCGATGCGATCGGAGCGCGGGTTACCGGAAACAGAATGGCGGGGCTGCTCGGCGCCATCCACGATCATCGGCTCGAGCATAGCGGCCTGATCATCAAATTGCCGACCGAAAGGCTGATGCATGTGAACGGTACGTCGCGCGAGGCGTTCGTGCCGCGCAGACGGGCACGGGACATCCGTTAATCGTCCCCAGGGAGGTGAAGATGAAGGGCTATGTCGACAATATCGAAGAGGCGACGATCGCCAACGAGGATTTCCGACGCGTGCTCTACACCGCCAAGCATTTGCAGCTGGTGCTGATGACTCTGCCGCCCGGCTGCGACATCGGCGAGGAGGTGCACGAGGACCGTGACCAGTTCTTCCGGGTCGAGCAGGGCGAGGGCGTGATCAAGATCGACGGCGTCGAGAATCGCGTCCAGGACGATTTTGCCGTGATCGTCCCCGCCGGCGCGCGGCACAATGTGATCAACACCGGCAGCGCGCCGCTCCGCCTCTACACGATCTACGGCCCGCCCGAGCATCGCGAGGGCGTCGTCCACAAGGCCAGGGAAGACGCCGAGCGCGACCATGACAACGACCATTGGGACGGCGAGACGACCGAGTGAGGCGCCGGTCGGGGAGAGCTGCTTTTCCGGGCACGTGGCGCCGCGGTGCGGCAAAGCAACTGCCCCCTTTGTCCCCGGCGATCAGAACTCGAACGAGACGCGGCCGTAGAGGAAGCGGCCGTTGAAGCCGAACGGTGAGAAGCCGGAATATGGCAGATAATATTGGTTGATCGGGTAGAAGCCGCCACCCTCCGAAGCCGGACGCGCGCCGAACGGCGAGCGATCGGGATAGACGTCGAAGACATTGTCGGCGCCGATCGCGAGATCGAGGCCGCCGAACGCCCTGTAGCGCAGCTCGAGATCGGTAATCCACTTGGCCCCGAGCAGGATGTCGTCGGGCCCGAGCAGGGTCAGGCTGGCCGGATCGGCCAGCGGCGCGGTCGCGCCCGGGGCGATCACGTCGCCGAAGCGCGTGGTGCGGACGGTGAGGCCGAAATTGCCCAGCTCGCCCTCGGCGCTGAGCACGACCTTGTCGCGCGGCTGGCCGTCGGTGAAGCGGATGCCCTCGACCCGGCCGAACAGGACGATACCGGGGATGGTCGCCAGCGGCCCCAGATTGTTGAGCCGGTTCACGATCCTGGTACGGTTGTAATTATAGGCGGCGGTCAGGGTCCAATTGCCGAGCTGCCCGGCGCCGAAGCGATAGGAGGCGACCGCGTCGATGCCCCGCGTCCTGGTATCGAGGCCGTTGACGAAGAAGCGCGCGGCGCCGACGCTCTGGAAGCCGTTGGCGTCGAGCAACGCCTTTACCGCCGCGTTGACCGCCGGCGTGCCCGCACCGGCGGCGCCGAGATTCTCGGTCAGCACGATTCGGTTGTCGATGTCGATCCGGTAATAATCGATGGTCAGCGTCAGGCCCCTGAGCGGATTGGCGGTCGCGCCGAGGCTCAAATTGACCGATTTCTCCGGCTCCAGATCGCGCGAGCCGAGCGCGCGCGCGACCGGACTGTTGACCGCAAGCGTGCTGATGTCGACCGGCAGGCCGTTGATGAAGTTGGTCGAGGTCGTGGTGAAATATTGCTGGTGGAGCGAGGGCGCTCGGAAGCCGTTGGAGATCGAGCCGCGCAGCGCATAGCCGCTGACCGGCTCGTAGCGCAGCGCCAGCTTGCCGTTCAGAGTGTCGCCGAAATCGGAGAAATGCTCGTAGCGACCGGCCAGGACGGTGGTGAATCCCTCGAACAAATTGGTGTCGAGCTCGACATAAGCGGCCCAGCTGTGCCGGCTTTCGTCGGTCGCGCTGGCGGTGGGGATGCCGGGAAAGCCCTGGGCGCCGGCGGGCGCGGCGCGGCCCGGGAAGCTGCAGATGCCGGTGCCGCCGTTGTAGACCCCGCCCTCGGTCGCGCAATTGACCGCGGTGGTCGCGAACGAAGCGCGGAACAGAGGCCCAGTGGCGAAAGACTGGTTTTCGCCGGGCCGGATCCCGAAATTTTCGTTGCGATATTCGGCGCCGACCGCGATCGACAGCGGGGTGGCGAAGCCGACGTCGTACTGGCGGGAGAAATCGAGGTTGGCGACGGTCTGCCCATAGTTCAGGCCGCCGGCGTCGAACTCGCTCTGGCTGGCGGTACCGAACGAGGTGTTGAGGCTGTTCCTGACCGTATAGTCGAAGCTGTTATGGCCGTAGCCGACCGAGAAATCGGCGGTCCAGCCAGCCACGTCGCCGCGAATGCCGAGCGTGCCGGCATAATCTTCGAGGTCGGTGTCGATGAAGGGCAGGAAGCCGTCGGGCGTCAGCGGCACGAAATTGGCAGCGGTCGGCGTCTGGCCGGGCGCGAGCGTGCCGAAATCGCGGTTGGCGGCGGCGTTCTGGTTGCGGTAATTGGCGGCGCTGAGGCCGTCGCGATGGCCGTAGGAGCCGAAGGCGTAAAGCTCCCATCCGCCGCCGACTTCCAGGCCGGAATTGACGAACAGATTGACGTCCTGCGTGTCGGCGTCGCCATAGCGGAATTCGAGGCGGTCGAAGGTCAGCTCGCGCGGGTCGAAGGCCGCCGTCGGCCGATTGTAATTGGGGCGCAGATCGAAGCCCGCGCGATTGGTCGGATTGCGATCACGATATTCGGCGGTCAGGTTGACGAATCCGTTCGGGCCGAGGGGCAGGCCGATATTGGCGCCCAAAGTATACATCCGGCCGTCGCGCGCGCGGCGCTCGCCATCGGCGGTGGCGGCGAAGACACGGGTGTCGGCGGGGTCGAGGAAGGGCTGGCCGGCATTGGTCTGCAGGCCGGTGATGTCGGCGACGCCGTCGAGGGTGGTGTGATAGCGACCGTAGGTCGCGGTCACGCGGCCGCCATGATCGGCGCCCCGCAGCTGGATGTTGATCACGCCGGCGATCGCGTCCGAGCCATATTGCGAGGAGGCGCCGTCGCGCAGCACTTCGACTCGGCTGATCGCGAGGCCCGGGATCATGTTGAGGTCGACAGCGGCGCTGCCGCGGCCGATCGTGCCGTTGATGTTGAGCAGCGACGAAACGTGCCGCCTCTTGCCGTTGACCAGGACCAGGGTCTGATCTGGGCTGAGGCCGCGCAACGTGGCCGGGCGCAGCGCGTCGGTGCCGTCGGCGATCGAAGGCTGGGGAAAGTTGAACGACGGGACCAGGCTGTTGAGGATTTTGTTGGTTTCGGTCTGGCCGGAATTTGCGATCGCGTCGTCGCTGATGACGTCCACCGGAACCGGGCTGTCGGCGACCGTGCGGTCGGTGCGCCTCGTGCCGGTGACGATGACCGCGGAGCCGGGGGCCGGATCCTCGTCCTGCGCCGCCGGCGCGGCGGCGGGAGGATCGTCCTGGGCGGAGGCGGGCGCTGCGGCGAGTGCAAGCGCGGACAAGGACGACAAAAGCGAAACGGCACGCAGCGAAATCGTCATCGTCTCAACCCCCTAGTATTAAGTCGGCCCGCGGCGGCCAGGGAATGGAGGCTAGACCCAATCGGGCGATCCGGAAGGCGAATCATGCATCCCCGTAAAAGAATGACGGGCCTGTGACGCAATTATCACAGATTATGCTTTGCGCCCCGAGTGCATTGGCGGCGATTACTGTGTCCGGATGGCGCGGGTCACCTGTCGCTATCGTCCCCGGGTACCGACCCGGCCCGCCGGCGCCCGGCAAAGCCAAGCCACTCGCGACTGTTCCCGGCGGCGCTCTGTGCTAGGTTCGGCGCCATGACCCAGCCCATCCACGACGCCGCGCTCGATCGGCGCAACGCGGACATCCTGATCAGCGTCAACGGCGCGCTGGTGCCGCGGGCCGAGGCGATGGTTTCGGTGTTCGATTCGGGCTTCGTGCTCGGCGACGGCGTGTGGGAGGGGCTGCGCGTCCACGCCGGCCGGATCGCTTTTCTCGACCGCCATCTCGACCGGCTCTACGAGGGCGCCAAGGCGATCGCGATGGACGTCGGGCTCGATCGCGCGGCGCTGATCGCGCGACTCTACGAGACGCTCGACGCCAACGCGATGGCCGACGGCGTGCACATCCGGCTGATGGTGACGCGCGGCGTCCGCTCGACGCCCTACCAGGATCCGCGCGTGGTGATCTCGCCCGCCACGATCGTCATCGTCGCCGAATATAAGGAGCCTTTGCCGGCGACGGTCGAGCGGGGCATCACCCTTTTCACCGTCCACGTCCGCCGCGGCGACCCCGCGGTGCAGGACCCCAAGCTCAATTCCCATTCGAAATTGAACTGCATCACCGCCTGCATCCAGGCGATCCAGGCGGGCGCCGACGAGGCGCTGATGCTCGATCCGCACGGCTTCGTCGCCACTTGCAATTCGACCCATTTCTTCATCGTGCGCAAAGGGGAGGTGTGGACCTCGACGGGCGACTATTGCCTGGGCGGGATTACGCGCGGCAATGTGATCGAGCTCTGCCGCGAGAACGGCATCCCGGCCTTCGAGAAGAATTTCTCGCTGACCGACGTCTATGGCGCGCAGGAGGCGTTCGTCACGGGGACCTTCGCCGGCGTGGTTCCGGTACGCGAGATCGACGGGCGGCACATGTCGGACGGGCGCGGGCCGATGGTCGAGCGGCTGCAGCGGCTTTACAAGGCGCGGATCGAGGCCGACGTGGCGCGGGCGGAGCGACCCTGAGCATGACGCTCCGGATCGCCATGTGGTCCGGGCCGCGCAACCTTTCGACCGCGATGATGCGCAGCTTCGGCAACCGGGCCGACACCGCAGTCTCCGACGAGCCCTTCTACGGAGCCTTCCTGAAGGCGACCGGCGCCGACCATCCGATGCGCGAGGAGGTCGTCGCCGCGATGGACTGCGGCTGGGAGAGCGTTGCGCGGACCCTTTCCGGCCCGGCCCCAGGCGGCGTCCCGATCTGGTACCAGAAGCATATGTGGCACCATATGGTCGGGCCGATCAGCCATGCGGATTTCGCCGGCTTCGCCCACGCCTTCCTGATCCGCGACCCCGCCCGGATGATCGCCTCCTATCTGCGCAAGCGCGAGGCGGCCGCGTTCGAGGATTTCGGGCTCGAGCGGCAGGCCGAGTTTTTCGAGCGCGAGGCGGATCGGCTCGGGCATGCCCCGCCCGTGATCGACGCGTCGGACGTGCTCGCCGATCCGCAGACCACGCTCGGCGCCTTGTGCGCGAGCCTCGGCATAGCCTGGGATCCGGCGATGCTGCGCTGGCCGCCGGGGCGCCGCGCCACCGACGGCCCCTGGGCGCCGCACTGGTATCAGGCGGTCGAGGCCTCGACCGGGTTCGGCCCGCCCGACCCGCCGCCGGCCGACCTGCCCGACGCGGCCCGACGCCTCGCCGCGCGCTGCCGCCCCTATTACGACCGCCTCGCCGCGCACCGGCTTGTCGCCCGGGGCTGGGCGGCGACAGACTGAGCGAGAACGGAGGATGAGGCGATGCGGCCTTCAAGCCAGGAACCCGCCGGCCGCGGGGCTCGCCGCAACGGACCGCACATGAACGTGAAAAAGGGGACAGTTACGTAACTGTCCCCTGGCTGTCCCAATGGCGCTGGAATGTCGTCAGCACATGCCCGTCCACCGGCAGAAATAGCAGCCAAAGTCGAGAGGCGCGCAGACCACATCGGGGAGGCTCGGGGGATCGGCCAACGCGGCGTTCAATCCTACGACGCTCGATGCGCCAAAAGCCACGGCAAAAGCAAATGTCTTCAATTTTCTTTTCACGAAACCCCTCCTTATGTGGACGTTTGTCCATGACGATCGGTAGCATCGCCAAATAATCGACACAAGCTGGCCGCCGGGGCAGCCATGGGGACAGCGGGCGGTCTGTGCCGGTCCTCTTTCAGCAGCGCCCGGTGAACGCGGTCGCGATGCGGGAGCTAGCCTCTTGCGGCCCGCGGCACCGCCATCGCCGCCGCCGCCGAGAGGCCGATCGGCGGAGCACCGCCCTCTTGCAAATCCTCCCTGTTGACCCACATGGGGCTCGCCGCTATAGGCCGCCTCGCTCGCGGGCTGGTGGTGGCTGACAAGCCAGACGCTGTCCGCTAGGGCGTTTTTGAGCTGAACACTGCTGCCATGTGAAGCAAAGGCCAGGGGGGCCGAAACGGCCGCCTAGCCGTCTTTGCGCATTTTTGCGTTGCAGTAGAGTAACTTAGGTGAAGGGTTCCAATGCCGACGATCAACCAGCTGGTCCGCAAGGGTCGCGAACCGCAGAAGGCCAAATCCAAGGTCCCTGCGATGGAGCAGAATCCGCAAAAGCGCGGCGTCTGCACCCGAGTCTATACGACGA
>Ga0190265_10000560_pt1 | contig 26077 bp, 18 predicted proteins | sample Popmic124T_FD_133135 | JGI IMG/M metagenome (GOLD analysis project Ga0190265, IMG submission 133135) | Populus adjacent soil microbial communities from riparian zone of Indian Creek, Utah, USA - 124 T | ecosystem: Environmental > Terrestrial > Soil > Riparian zone | place: USA: Utah | collected...
AAGTTGCCGTCAAATTCCCGGCGTGAGGTCGCACCGCCCATTTTTCGGACCAGCAGGACGCGATTCGTGCCGACCTTGGTGAGTTCGAGGCGGACGGTGGTGCCGTAAAGCTTCGTCTTCGGGACGCGTTCAAGCTGAATGGCGGCGCGGCTGTTCTCATGGAAGAGCCGCGCCGTGCCGGGCTGTGACGCGAGCACTACCCAGGTCATGGTCACGGAGGATTCGTTTTGCTCGCTTTGGCCGGAGACGGAGACCCAATTCGGATTGGCGGAAGTGAGGGGCGGCGCGACTTGAAAAGAGGCGCGATACTCCTCGCCGTCCGCCTGGCTCACCGCGAACAACACTCCCGTCGGGGGAAGCGAATCGAGTGGCCGCAGGCTGCGGAAGGCTTCCTGCGCCAGGGCCGCGTTCGGCAGCACGAAGCCCAGCCGCCAGGTTTGCCGCCCGCCCGGGCGCGGGGTTTGCAAGGCCATGAGTCCATCCAACTCAGGAACCCGCTTGCCCCACATCAAGTCGCCGCCGAGAGGCGTCGGCTTGATCAGCGTGCCGTTGAGCGGCGATCTGAGCGGAGTCTCCAGCGCCTCCTCCGCCTCGCGGGTGAACGTGGGGCCGAAAAATTCCGGCCGCACTTCCGCACTCCCACGCCCGACCTCGGTGGTCACGTCCACGATGACGACGTTGTTGCTCACGCCCACGGGCACGCATTCGACGCGAGAGAGACCGGACGGCGGCGCAAGGCGGGAAGTGAACTGCATCATCAGCAGCGCAAAGAGCGCCACCGGTATCAGCAGCATCAACAGCCCGGCATATTTGAAGTAAGAAGAACGTCTTGGTTCCGCGCCGTCGGCACGCCGCGCACCGCGTCGGAAAAGCAGGAACAGTCCGCCGACCGCGAGCAACGCCGCCGGCCAGAGCGTGCGCAGCAGCGTGGCGGGGGACAGAAAGCGGAACTGGTTGATGGCGTCGGTCGCGGCGGGAATTTTCTCCTGCGCGGCCTCACCGCGCGCCACGGCTCGCGTCACCTCGTTGGTGAGCCGGCGGCGCTCGGCTTCATTCCGCTGGCGCTCCGCGTCGGTGCGGGCGTTGCGGGCATTCACTTCAAACCGGCTCAAGGCGGTGCGCGCCTCGAAGGCCGCGGTCTGGGCGGCGCTCCATTGTTGTTGCAGCTTGGGAATCTCGCCGGACAGCAAATGGAAGCGCGCGTTGGCGGCGCGGCTTTGCTCGAACAACTGAATTCCACCCAGCACAAGGCCGCACACGAGCAGTCCCACACCGAGCAACCGGCTGGCAAGGCTGACCGGAGAGACAGAACCAGTTGTCAGCTTGGCCGGGCGTCCGCGCACGAAGATCACGCCCACGACTAGCACCACTATTGCCGGGAGGAGCCTGAGCAACAGGCCGGGGCCGGAGGTGCTCATGCCTGGATTCAGCACGGCCAACGCGACGATGAACAAGCCGAAGGCAACCGGCAGAGCGAAAAGTAACGGGCCAAGCAAGTTGTGGCTGCCCGGCACGCCGACTTGGGCGGCGGGCGTCTGCGCCGGCGCTCGACCGGTGGCGGCGGTGACGCCCTCGCGGATCGCCGTGAACCACTCATCGACAATTACGTTTGTGTCCCAGGCAGGCTGGAACCGGCCGTCATTCGGCGTGAAACAAAGGCACCGCAGGCGTCCCGCTTCCTCAAAAGTGACTCTGATGAAGTGGAGCCCAGTTGGTTTCGCCAGGCGCGAGTATTGGCCGAGGCTGAGGTCGCGAACGGCGGCCAGCGGAATCATGGTCCTCACGATCCCTTCGACAAAAGTGAGCTGTCGTGCGTCGAGAGCCAGTTGCCCCTTGCCAGTGTAGATGTAGAACTTGCCCCAGAGGGAGGCCAGATGTTCAGGCGTGGTGACGTAGGTGCGAACGGGCTGCCGCAGGCGTTGGGCCGAACTCGCGGGCGGCCCGGCCGATTCGCTGGAAATGACCGGGGGAGCGGAAACCACGGTTTCGAGCTGCGTGCGAAACTCGCCTGCCGTCTGGTAGCGCAGTTCGGGTTTCGTTTCCAAGGCACGCAGGACGATTTCATCAAGCCGCACATCGATCTGCACCTTGCGCGAGGGCGGCTGGAGTTTGTCGGCTGGCAGTTCGCCCGTGAGCAGTTCGTAAAGCACGACGCCGAGCGAATAGATGTCTGCACGATGATCAGTGCGGCGATGCTCCTTCTGCTCCGGGGCCATGTATTGCGGCGTGCCGGCGGGCTGGCTGTCTGCGAGTCCGATGTCCGAGTTGTCAGCATGAAGCAACTTCGCAATGCCGAAGTCGGCAATCTTCACCCGGCCCTCTTTGTCCAGCAGCAGGTTCTCCGGCTTAATGTCGCGATGCACGATGCCGTGCTCATGCGCGTATTGCAGCGCTTCGCACACCGGCGGCACCACGGCCAGCGCCTGCTCCGGCGTGAAGCGGCCGGCCTTCATCGCCTGCCGCAGATTCACGCCATCCACGAACTCCATGAGCAGAAAGTAAAATCCGCCCGCCTGGCCGAAATCGTAGATGGTCACGATGCTCGGATGATTCAGCGCCGCGAGCGCCTGGGCCTCGTGAGTAAAACGCTGCGCGAATTGCGCGTCCGCCACGCGCTCCGGCGCGAGGAGTTTCAGTGCCACAACGCGGTTCAGCGATTTCTGCCGGGCCTTGTACACGACGCCCATACCGCCACGACCAAGGCACTCGATGATTTCGAGCTGAGGGAAGTGCGGCGCGAGTTCGGCGGGCGAGAGCGGCGGTTGCGCGGCCAAGGCGTCCGCCCCGGTGAGCACCGTTTCGGTCGCGAAATTCATCGCTGCCAGACAACGCGGGCACAGCCCCTTGGGCGCGTCGGTGGGAAGCGCAGCGCCGCACTTGGGGCAGGCAGTCGGGAGAGGCGTGTTCATCACACTACAGATAAGGATGCGATGTCCGGCGTTACTTCCCACGCACGAGGGTCGCCTTCGCGCGTGGGTGGATGTCCATCGGCGCACAAGATTGCGCTGCGACGGAGCATGTAACCCACGCCATGAATTGTGATCAGCACGCTCGGTCCCTCCGCATCATCAAGTTTTCGCCTGAGAAAGCTGATGTGCATGTCAATGGTGCGCGTGCGCGTGCGCTTGGGATCGAGTTTCCAGACTTGCCACAAAATCTCATCTCGTGAAACGGGTGTGCCGGCCTTGCCTGCCAGGCAGGCCAGCAACGCCGTCTCACGTGCGGAGAGTTTGCACCGGCGTCCACCACGATGGCGAATCTCACGCCGCGCCCAATCCACCGCGACGTTCAACCCGGCGAAGCCGTTGGCGACGACCGCTGTCGGGCGCGGTATCAGGCCCGGGCTGCTTTGGCTGCCTGCGCACCCCAACTGGTTTCGTGCAAAGATGCTTTTCATCACCGAGTAAATAAAGAACCGCGGCCCGTTGTTACAACGCTCCCGCTTACGCCCGGCTCAAGACGGCGACCAGATGCCGCATCTCCGCATCGACATCGGCAGCGGCATCAACAGTTTCGGCGATGGTTTGGCGGAACAAGAGGCGAAACTGCTTCCGCATCCGATGCACCGCCACTCGCGCCGCGCCCTCCGTCGTGCCCAGAGCGGTTGCAATTTGATCGTAGGGAATACTGCCGCGCTCCGCCGTGAGCCATTCCTTGAGGGAGTTGAACTCCCTCTCTCTGCCCGCGCCTGTGAACTCGCGCTGAAGCCGTTCCAACGATTCGTCCAGCAGGGTCATGGCCCAGCGGCGTTCGTAAAGCTCGTCGGGCGTGAGCGGCGGTTCCGTGGCGAAACGATGTTCCGCTGCCGCAGTGTCCAACGACAGGGGCAGATTCCCCGCGCCACGCTTTTGCGCCATGTCGCGGTGCCATTCATTCGTCAGGAACCGCTTCATGGTGACGAGCAGGAACGTGCGGAACCGCCCCTTCTCCGGCAGCACCACGCGAAGCCAGTCCAGCGCGAGCAGCCGCGCAAAGAATTCCTGCGTCAAATCCTGCGCATCATGCGGCGAACGGCCCGACCCGCGCACGTAGGCGTAGAGCGGATACCAGTAGGCGCGACAAAGCGTCTCCAGCGCCGCTGCCGAATCCGGCGAAGACTTTGCCTGCGCCGCCCGCACCACCGACCAACGAGTGGTCACGAAAAGTGGTGGCGGCGGCGCGTTTGGTGTAATTCCCGATTCCGACACGTCGTATCTCAGAAGTAATAAGGGAAATTGCCCGGCTGTTACAGAATAGAGCGATTGCCAAAGTCATTTCCGATGGGTTGATGTTGGCCGGGCGGCGGCAAGATTTGCCTTTCTTTAACAGGCCGCGCCGCCGGTTTATATCTTGACGCTCCCATGCCTCGGGAGTGCAATCCGTTTCATGACACCAAAGGTTTTCAACATCAATCGCCGCCGCTTTCTCAAGACCACCGCCGCCATCACCGCCGCCACGGGCGTGCCGGGATGGTTCCTCGAACTCGAAGAAGCCCATGCTGCCCAACCCAGGCCGCTCGGTCCCAATGACCGGCCGGGCATCGCGTTGGTTGGTTGCGGCGGACAGGGCCGCGGCGACTGCGCCGGTGCCGCGGGCCACGGCAATGTCATTGCCGTCTGCGACGTGGACGACAGCCAGGCGGAGAAAGCGGCGAAGCAGTTCACCAAGGATGGCAAGGCGCCGGAGAAGTACAAGGACTTTCGCAAACTCATGGAGCGCGATGACGTCCACGCCATAATCACCGGCACGCCCGACCACTGGCACACGTTGGTGAACCTGCTTGCGGTCAAGACGGGCAAGGATGTTTACAGCGAGAAGCCGCTCACGCTCACGATCGATGAAGGCAAGCGCCTCGTGAAAGCGGTGCGTGACAACAAGCGCATCCTTCAGGTGGGCAGCCAGCAGCGCAGCGACCGCAATTTTCGCGTCGCTTGCGAACTCGTCCGCAATGGCCGCATCGGCAAGCTCCAGCATATCGTCGTCGGCTTGCCGACCGGACCAGTCGGCGGGCCGTTCCCCGAGAAGCCCGTGCCGGAAGGACTGAACTGGGACTTCTACCTCGGCCAGACGCCGGCGGTGCCTTACAACGGCAAGAATTGTCACTGGGATTTCCGCTGGTGGTATCAATTCAGCGGCGGAAATATGACCGATTGGGGCGCGCACCACAACGACATCGCGCAGTGGGGCAACGGCACCGAACGCAGCGGCCCGGTCGAAATTGACGGCAAGTCGTTGAAGGAGATGGTGCCCGGCGGTTTCACTGCGGCTTCCGAGTACCGAGTTGACTGCAAATACGCCAACGGTGTGACCATGGCCATCGTCGATGAAAACACCGTGACCGATCGCAACGTCGTCACCGTCACCAATCGCGAAGGCAAGAAGAAGACGCCCAACGGCGTGCAATTCATCGGGCCGGACGGCTGGATCCTCGTCAGCCGCGGCTCGATCAGGGCGAGCAACGAGGAACTGCTGCAGACACCGCTGCCGGAAAGCGCCATCAAGCTCTACAAGAGCGGCAATCACATGGGCAATTTTTTCGAGTCGATGCGCAGCCGCAAAGACCCGATCTGCGACGTGGAAATCGGCCATCGCTCGATCAGTGTGGCGCACCTCGGTGTCATCTCCGTCCGCATGAATCAGGCGCTCAAGTGGAATCCTGCGAAAGAAGAATTCACCGGCGACAATGCGAAGGAAGCCAACAAGTGGTTAGTTCGCGAACAGCGCAAGCCGTACGACTACAGCTTCATTGCCTGAGCGACTGATTCGATTTCGAAACCCTCGTCCTGCGCTTGCGGGGCGAGGGTTTTCTCGTTGGAGCGCCGGTCTCCGACCCGGCATGTCCATAGGCACCGATCCGTGCCGGATAAAAGACCGGCGCTCCAATGAGGCGTGGCCTTCAAGTCGCGTACACGAAGAACTTGTACCAGCAAAAGTTCCAGATCAGCCCGGCCGAAACGGCCAGCGCCTTGCAGGTGTTCCGCGCCACCATGTCATCGTTCAGCCGATGATTGAGCCCCAGCTTGCCCACCACGAAGACGGCGAACCGCGACGGCCACTGCCAGACGTAAGTCGTGAAATAGAGAATCAAGTTCTGCAGCACGAACGCTGAAAAGGCGGTCGTCACCAGGAAGCGCCCCGCCCGTTCCAGCCACTCCTGCCCCTGGGGATGAAACACAATGAACCAGTTCGCCAGAAAAGCCCAGGTCATCGCCGCGGCCACGGAAACGGTGTTGGCCGGGATTCGCCGCCAGCCGGCGGCAGGCCGGGTCAGCAAATTGAAGAGGCTGAAATCAATGACTGTGGTGATGACCCCGACTACGCAGAAAAGTAAGAACTGCGGCATCATTCTGCCCACTCGAAGTTGGTGTGCCGCCCCGTCTCCAGACTGACTTCATCGTCGAACTCGCGCGGCATCGGCGCGACGTTAGCAGGCAGTTTGGTTTGGGCCAACGGCAGAGGTTTATTTTTCGCACCGTGCCCCTTAATCTTTTCCACGCATCACGCGACCCTCCCACGCTATTCACATTGCGCGGTGAATAAGTTTTACCGAACGATGCTTGAAAGCATTACTCGCTCGTGTCCAATCACATCATCCCGTGTAAGAGAAATCGGGAATCGGTTTCCGAACGACACGGGGAGAAAGGACTGTCATGAAAGCAGCGAGCAAGTCACCCCGGCGCAGCGCTCGCGGGACGCGGCCGGTGCGTTTGGAAACGTATCAACCTGAGGCGATCGACGTATGCGTCGCCGGCTCTTTCAACCATTGGCAACCTGAGGCCACGCCCTTGGTGCCGCTGGGCAATGGCCGGTGGGCGAAGGAACTCACACTGCCGGAAGGCCGGTATGAGTACCGGTTCGTGGTGGATGGAGCCTGGCACACCGACCCAAGCGCCACAGAGAACGCGCCCAACCCGTTTGGTTCACTGAATTCCGTGCTCACGATCAACGGCAGCGTTTGATTCGTTTTTGCCTTCCGAAGCGGAGCGATCACTGCGGATCGAATCTCGCGATTTCGTGAATTGAAAGTCGCGAGCGTTCCTGCGATCAAAGTCGCATGAACTCCCACGATGGTTTGTTTCCGCGGCCGCATTCTGGTTCCGAATCCCTCTGGACTCGCCGCGATGCGCTGAAGAGTGCCGCGTTCCTCGCCGCCGCGACGGCGCTGGCGCCGCGCCATGTGGCCGCTGCCGAGCCCTCCAGGCCCGATGACCGGCGCGCTTCGACGAAACGCTACGAGATGAAGAAGTCAATCAACCTCTGGGCGTTTCCGTATCCGCAGCGGATGAACCTGGAAGAATGTCTTCAACTCGCGAAAGACGCGGGCTTCGACGGCATTGAGTTGAACTACGATCTGACAGTGATCTCTCACCCAAGTCGGGCACGAAAGAATTTCAAAACATCCGCAAGATGGCCGACCGCATTGGCATTCAGATCAGCGGCCTCTGCTCATTTCTTTTCTGGCCGTATCCACTCTCCAGCAACGATCCCGACAAACGGGCGCGCGGGATCGAACTCGCGGGCAAGATTGCGCAAGCGGCCCACGATCTCGGTGTGCAGAACGTTCTGGTGGTGCCCGGGGCCGTTCACATTCCCTGGCGCACCGATCATGAGCCGGTCCCGAATGACGTGTGCGATAAACGCGCACGCGAAGCCGTCCGCACTTTGGAACGGGACGCGGCGAAGCTGAAGGTGTTCCTGAATATCGAAAACATTTTCTTTAATGGCTACCTGATGACTCCGATGGAAATGAACGCGTTCGTGGATAGCTTCCAAAGCGAACATGTGCGCGTTCACTTCGATACCGGCAACATTTCCATGTTCCAGTTCGCCGAGCACTGGGTTCCGATTCTCGGCAAGCGCACCCAGAACATCCACTTCAAGGAATTTACGAAGAAGGGCACCGACTACTCACTCGAAACATTCCGCCCACTACTTGATGGCACCACCAACTGGCCCGCCGTCATGGCCGCGCTGGATGCGGTTGGCTACCGGGGGTACGTGACGTTCGAATATTTTCATCCGTATCCGCACTATCCCGAAGCGCTCATTTATCAGACAAGCGATTCATTGGATCGGATTCTTGGGCGCAAAACGGGCCGTGCGGTGTAGCGCCCGATGAGCCAATCCATCTTCCTCTCCTACGCCCGCGGCGACGATGAACCGTTCGTCGCGCGTCTGGGGAACGAGGTTGAGCCAGTAGTCGAAGGTCTGCTGGTAATGTTGCGAGAGCTTCGGGTCCCCATTCCGATCAGGGTCTCACGGAGTTCGTCCGCTCCATATCCGGTGTTGTCCAACCAACGTGCCTGCGCTGGCCAGCCTTGGACATGCACTGGCTACCAACTCGGACTCTCAGGCAAGCAAGCGTCGAATTCTTTGACGAGTTTTGCTTCGTATTCGCCGGCGAAGGTGCCGTTGAAAAACTTGTCGAGCGCCTCGTCGTGCAGGCGCTTCCATGAATCTTCCTCGGCGCCAGGATTGATCGGAAAGAACAGCGCGCCGTTGCTCTTCGCGGCTTTGAAGTCGCCGGGCGCGTCTCCAATCATGAGAATCTTCGCCGGTTGATACTTGTCCTTGGCGGCGAACTTCAAGTGCTCGGTCTTCGTGCCCATTTCCTGTCCGGCAATGATTTTCACAAAGCTGTCGATGTTCGACGCGCTCCATTCGCGTTTCAAGGCATCGCCGGGCGTTTGTGAAATGCACATGGCGTCAGCGCGCTGATTGATCTTCTGCAGACACTCGACGACGAGCGGAAACGGCGGCACGCCATGAACGATGTCCTCCACCTGAGCGTTCACCGCGTCGGACCAGCGCTTGATCTGTTCGAGGCCCTTGTTGCCGTTCTTCACTTCCGCCGCGAGCGTGGCATTGCCGAGCTTGGTTTCACGGCCAATCCATTCCTCCACCGCCTTGGTGTCCGGCACCGACACGCTGCGCGCCTTCACCTGCGGCCGGTCGCGCAACAGATTCAGCGCGCGCACGAGGGCGGGAAAGCGGTTCGCGCCGCGCGTCTTGGAGTAAAGGTTCACGAAGTCCCAAACCTCGCGGGCGTATTTGCTCACCGCCTGGAGGCCAAAGTGTTTGATGAACATCGGCGTGAAGCACTCCTTGTGCTTGATCTCCATGCTGTCGAAAATGCAGCCGTCGGAATCGATGCCGATAAAAAATTCCTTCGCTGGTTTGAAATCCTTCAAGACTTGCGCCGGTTCACTCATAAATTCAGGGCGCAAAGTAGGGGGAAGAACTCCCTGCACGTCAAACTAACAATCAGCGCAGTTGGATTGGACGATCCAGCGGCGCGCAGCTTGCGAGCGTTAGTTTCTTCACTTCTGCCGGAACGAGCCGGCGAGACAATGCTTAGATGTTCGCTACCGTCGGATGCGTCCAAGGCGCGCGATATGGGCGCTCCAACAAATTGTTCGCCTCTTCGTCGCTTTTGATGCGGCCGCGCCTTGCGTCCCATTCAATCGAACGGCCCAGTTGCATCGAGAGGTTCGCGAGGATGCACGACGTACTCGAGATGTGGCCTTCCTCAATGTCCGCAACCGGCTTGCCGCGCGATTCGATGTTCTTGAGCAAATCCTGCATGTGCCAGCGCACTGCGGACGCGACGTGCTTCTCCAAATCTTTCTCCGTCTTGTCTTCAGGAAACTTTTCATACTCGAAGAGCGGCTCGCCCTTGAGCGTGGATTGCGTTTTGCCGCGTGGATAAAAATCGTAACCGTTCACGCCGGCCTTCAAGGTTCCCTTCTCGCCGTAGAAAAAAGCGCCCCACGGATACTTCGGATCGGGAGATTCGCCCCACGAGCGATGCGTCCAAACCACGTTGAGCTCGGGAAACTCAAACGTCGCGGTCTGGGTGTCCGAAATGTTCGCGACGCTTTTTTTGTCGATGAAAACTCCGCCCACCGAACTGATGCGCCGGGGCCAGCCGAGGTCGAGCATCCAGCGCGTCATGTCGAGCATGTGAACGCACATGTCACCGACGATGCCGTTGCTGAACTCCATGAACGCGCGCCAACTCCGCGGATGCATGATCTTGTGATAGGGCAACTTCGGGGCGGGTCCGGTCCACATTTCATAATCGAGATTCTCCGGCGGCATTCCGGAAGCCACGGACGCATCACGCGAACGCATGTGGTAATAGCAGCAAATCTCGACGTGCGAGATTTTGCCGAGCAACCCTTCCTTGATCACCTTGTCGCGCGCCTCGATAAAATGCGGGGTGCTGCGTCGCTGCGTCCCGATTTGCACGACGCGCTTGTATTTGCGCGCCGCCGCCAGCATCGCCTGTCCCTCTGCCACATCGACGCTGATGGGTTTCTGGCAATAGACATCGCAGCCACTTTTCACTGCTTCAATCATCGTCAGGGCATGCCAATGGTCCGGCGTTCCGATGAGCACGATGTCGAGGTCTTTCTCCTTCAGCATCTCGCGATAGTCCGAATACAGGCGCGGCTTCTTTCCCGAGGCTTGGCGAGAAGCGACGATGTCGGCGGCATCGCTCAACATTTTTTTGTCCACGTCGCACAGAGAAACGACTTCGACGGGCGCCACTTGAATGAGCCGGAGCAGGTCAACTTTTCCATACCAGCCTGTGCCGATGAGTCCAACGCGTTTCTTCATATCGCCAAATTCGGCGGCAAAGGTGGGAGAGGTGGCAAGGGCGAAACCAGCGGCAGCACTGCCCTTGATAAAGTCGCGGCGGTTCATCTACCTGTCGTACGCCGATTACACCACGGCTCGCAAGCTTCAATTGTGCGCTTCGACGAGGTATTGCTCCTAGAAACCGCTGGCCAAATCCAGATGCACAGTGTAATCAATCGGACACTAGGCAGGTCTCTGCTTGCATGAAACCAGCAAAGAATTATCCCATCCCGGCTTCACCGCTTTATTTCCTTTGCGCATTTGCCGCGTGCGCTTTGCCCGCGATGCTCCCAGCGGGAACCATAGCCCCCCCAAAGTTTTCGTCTGTCACTCAGATCCAGACCGCCTCCGGACAAACAGGTATCGCTGTCGGGGATCTGGATGGCGATGGGAAACCCGATATTGTGGCTGCCAACTATTTTGATAATTCTATTTCAGTATTTCGAAATACCGCTACGAGTAATGCCATCACACCAAATTCGTTTTCGGCCCCCATTCCTATTGCGGTAGGAAATACTCCCGTGACTGTTCGCCTTGCGGATATCGATGGTGATGGGAAGCGGGAAATCATTGTCGTCAACCAAGCGAGTTCAACAGTTTCAGTGCTGCACAACACATCGACCCCGGGTGAGTTGTCTGCAACGTCGTTTGATTCACCTGTGCATTTCGCTACCCCTACGGATCCGCGATTTGCGGCGGTTGCGGACTTGGACGGAGACGGGCATCAAGACCTGATTGTAGCAACGTTTGGCAGCTCCCAAATCTCGATTTTTCGAAATACGAGCATCACGGGAGCCATAGATTCCTTTTCATTTGCGGACCGTGTTGACCTGAATCACGGCGTGCGCTCGGTGAGCGTCGAAGCCGGAGATTTGGACGGAGACGGCAAGCTCGACGTTGTCGTTGGTAACATAAACAATAGCAGCGTTTCGGTTTATCGGAATATGAGTGTTCCAAACTCCCTGACCACGGATTCCTTTGCACCCATAGTCAACTTTTCGACCGGTGGCGGGCCAACTGTGGCGATTGGTGACCTGGACGGAGATGGACGACCAGACATCGCCACTGCTAACCAATTCAGCGGAACGATATCGGTTTTGCGAAACACGACGTCGCTTGGCGTGATTGATGCGACCTCTTTGGCGGCGAAGGTTGATTTCCCGAGTGGGACCTATCCGTACGCCATGGTCCTTGCAGATTTCGTTGGCGGTGACGGCAAGCTGGATATTGCCGTCGCCAATTCCGAGAGCCACACAATCTCGGTCTACCGCAACTTGTCAGTGGCGGGGACGTTCACGAACAGTTCCTTGCTTCCGAAAAGCGATTTTCCAGCCGGCACCGGCCCACGCTTCATCGATGCGGCTGACGTAGATGGCGACGGACTGATTGATGTGGTCAACGCAAATCTAAGTTCAAGCTCATTCTCGGTTCATCGGAACATTGCGGGAGCGCGTTTCTTGATCTCGCCGTTTAAGAACGGAATGGTGTTTCGCTTTCGAGCGGACGCGCTCCCCGATTCGGCGTTTGTAGTCCAAATTTCAACGAATCTGATCGACTGGAGTGACGTCGCAACAACCACGATAACCAATTTTTTGGGGGCGTCGTTTGTTGATTCAAATGCGGTCCTCCCTTACGCATTCTATCGATTGCGCAACCCTTGATTCGCCTGGCCGCCAATTCGCCCGTCTACCTCGCGGCTGCTCGGATTGACGAGGTATGGAGGGATTCGACATGGAGTTCTGGAGGCGCACGGGGGCAAAAGCGCCCGGAGGAGAGCGCGATTGCTCAGTTCCAAGCAAGGGCAAAAAGAAGTGGCTCTCGGCAAGCTCGCATCCCACAAAGAGACTCCAAATCAAGGCTGCCCCGTATTTTAACCGAAAGCCTGCTCCGATAATTCCCTGCCGCTTCACAACTTTTTCCTGAGAGTGATTTCCGGCCTTCACCCGATAGCGCTCGACAGCCAGGTGGGTCACGATATTCACGTCATTGAAGACAGTCCGCACGGACTGGAGGAGGGGTTGGAGATGACACGAAGCAGGCCTAAAGGGCGCAATTGGGTGGTGGCCTGCTACGAAATGCGAAACGCCGGGAGCAATTCCACGCTCCCGGCGTCTTCTTTTCATTCAGCCAACTGGCCGAGCAAGACGGCGCGCTTTCCTCCGGTGGTGGCTGGAATATTCGCGGGCCGCCGCTTCCAACGATGATATGCGAGCAACGCGAAGGCGGCAGGTTCGATGGTTTGAACGGGCCAGCCCGATTCCTCCGAAGTCGCGCAGCGCACAGAAGGATTGCCCTCTGTCAGCGCATTCCCCAGTCGTGAAACCAGTTCTGGATTCCTGGCTCCGCCGCCGCACCATACGACCTGATCGGGCGGGGAAGGCAGGTGCCGATGGTAATTCAACGCCACCGAACGCGCCGTGAACTCCGTGAGCGTTGCGACCACATCAAAGCGGGAGAGCTTAACCCGTTTGATTCTCACCTGCTCGCGCCGCCAAAACGTTTCGCCGAACAACTCACGACCGGTGCTCTTCGGCGGCCTGGTGGCAAAGAACGGATGGGCGAGCCATTTCGCCAGCAGCGGTTCGTGAACGCGCCCATGTTGGGCCCACGCGCCATCCCGATCGCAGGACTTTCTCCCCTTTGTGAATTCGCGCATCGCCAAATCAATCAGCACGTTGGCCGGCCCGGTATCGAACGCCAGAATGTGCGGTTGCGCGCCTCGCCGCCAATCGAGCGAGGTCACGTTGCTGATGCCACCGAGATTGTTCACGCACACATGCTGGCCGCGCCGCGCGAACACCATCCTGTGAAACAGCGTCGCCAGCGGTGCACCCTGCCCGCCGGCCGCGATGTCTGCCGCGCGAAAGTTGCTGACGACCGGAACGCGGAGCGCCTCGGCCAGATAGGCCGGTTCGCCGAGTTGAAGTGTCGCACGCGCCGGCGGCGTCGGATTGTGGAAGATGGTTTGTCCGTGAAGCCCAATGAGTTCAGCGCCCGCCTTCAGTTGTGCCGCCTGACTTGCGAAGTGCCGTCCGAGATCGTGATGCAACTGCGCGAGTTCATGGGCGCTGCATTTATTCGCCGCCGCGGCATGGAGCCGCCGCTGCAGCGCACTGGAAAACTTGCGCGACCAGTGCTTCAACAACTTCACCGAGCGCGACGTCACTTCGCACAGCGCGTAATCCACGCCGTCGATGCTGGTGCCCGACATGATACCGAGGACTTTCATGGCGCTTTATCCAAAGAGGTCCAATTGCGGCGGCGGCGCAAGCTGCTTGAGTTTCTCACGCTCGCGTTGCGGGGCCGCGCGCCGGACGTTTCCTTCCGGCGTGAGTTCCGACTCTTCCAGATTGCGCAGAATTTCTTTGGCGCGTTCCAGCACGGGCTTCGGCACGCCCGCGAGACGTGCCACTTGAATGCCGTAGCTCTTGTCCGTGCTGCCTTCCACAATCTTGCGCAGGAACACGATCTGGTCGTTCCATTCGCGCACGGCCACGTTGAAGTTTTTCAAACGCGGCAAACGCGATGCGAGTTCCGTCAACTCGTGGTAGTGCGTGGCGAAAAAAGTTTTTGCGCCCACTTGATTGTGCAGGTGCTCGACAATGCTCCACGCCAGGCTCAGGCCATCGAACGTGCTGGTCCCGCGCCCTATTTCGTCGAGCACCACCAGACTGTTCACGGTCGCATGGTTGAGGATGTTGGCGGTTTCGCACATCTCGACCATGAAGGTCGATTGGCCACGCGCCAGATCATCGCTGGCGCCGATGCGGGTGAAGATGCGATCGATCAAATCGATGCGCGCTTCCTGCGCGGGCACAAACGATCCCGTGTGCGCGAGCAACGTGATGAGCGCCACCTGCCGGATGTAAGTGCTCTTTCCCGCCATGTTCGGTCCGGTGATGAGCGCGATTTGCGCCGGAGCGCCGGCCTCCGGCCCGGCATGTTGGGGCAAGCTTTCCGATGGTGCCGGGTCGGAGACCGGCGCTCCGCTGCCAAGTTCCGTGTCATTCGGCACAAAGCGTTCATCGACGATGCTTTGCTCCAGCACGGGATGACGCCCCTCCCGAATCATCAGCACGCCGTCGCCGCCCACCTTCGGGCGGACGTAATCGAACAGCCGCGCCGTTTCGGCGAAAGATGCCAGCACGTCGAGTTGCGCCAGTGCGTGCGCGGTTTGTTGGATTTCCTTCAGACTGCCCAGAACCTCTTCCCGCACTTTCAGGAACAATTCGTATTCGAGCTTCACGCTGCGCTCTTCCGAGCCAAGGATTTTTCCCTCCATCGTTTTCAACTCGGGCGTGATGAACCGCTCGCCGGTCGAAACCGTCTGCTTGCGCACGTAAGTCGCAGGCACTTTGTCGAGATTCGACTTCGTGACTTCGATGAAATAACCGAACACGGAGTTGAATCGCACCTTGAGCGAAGCAATTCCGGTGCGCTCTATTTCCTCCTGCTGCAATCGCGCAATCCAATCCTTTCCATCGCGTTGGGCATTGCGCAATTCATCCAGCGACGCATCGAATCCATCGCGAACCAACCCGCCCTCTTTGATCGCGAGCGGCGGCTCATCGACGATGGCGCGCGCGATGAGTTCCACGATGTGCGGCAGTTCGACAATCGCATTAAGCAGTTCATCCAGCAGCGACACCGCAGGGAGTTCCTTCGTAGCAGCCGACGTAAGGAGGCTCCGATCTTCTCGCAGGGTATTAGAAGCGAGCCTCGTGACTTCGGCAGCTACGCGCTTCAACTTTGGCACTTGTTCCAGTCCCATTCGCAGCGCGTTCAAATCGCGCGCGTTGCCGGAACCGAGGCTCAACCGTCCAATCGTCCGCTCCAAGTCGCGCACTTCGGCGAGTTGCGCGCGAAACGCGGCCAGCGGCTCGGCCTGGCTGAAGAGCGATTGCACCGCCTCCTGGCGCCGCGTGATTTCCTCCGCGTTGGCCAGCGGCTGGGACAACCAATCACGCAGACAACGCGCGCCCATCGGGGTCACGGTTTTGTTCAGGGCGCCGTAAAGCGTCGCGTTCCGCGGCGCGTCCTTGCGCAGCGGTTCGAGAATCTCCAGGTGTCGCAGCGTCGTGGTGTCGAGCTTGAGAAACTGCGACGTTTCGTAAAACGAACAGGACGTGAGATGCGCCAGGTCGCGCCGCAAATGGTGGGCGAGATAATGCAGCACCGCGCCCGCCGCCCCGATGGCTGCGTGCCGGTTCTTCAACCCGAATCCATCCATTGAGGCCACCTTGAAATGCTCGCGCACCGTGAACAGCGCCGTCTCGGGCGCGAACACCCAGTCATCGTAGAGTTGCAATGCTGCCGGGCCGCCGGTTCCACCCGGGGCGAGCGGTGGTGACGGCGCAACGTTTCCGGCGGGAAGTGGATCACGAGGCTGATCACCCCTCACCCTCAATCCCTCTCCCCGTTGAGGGGCGAGGGAGGCCGGATCGAGGAGCGCCCGCAACTCGGTGTCTTCACCCGGCAAAACGATTTCCGCCGGATGCAGCCGGTCGATTTCCGCGAGCAGCGCCCCGTCGTTCTCTACCTCGGTGGTTTTGAAGCTGCCCGTCGTCAGGTCCACGAAAGCGAGCCCGAACGCCTTTCCATTCCGGGCCACCGCGGCGAGATAATTGTTCCGCTCCGCCTGAAGCATCCGCTCGTCGAAGTGCGTGCCGGGCGAAAGAATCTGCGTGACCTCGCGTTTGACCAGTTGACCCGGCCGGGCGTCCTCCAACTGTTCGCAAAGCGCGACCTTGCGCCCTGCGCGCAGCAGCCGCCCGATGTAAGAGTTCAACGCATGGAACGGAATGCCGCACATGGGAACCACGCCGCGTTTCGTCAGCGACACATTAAGTAGTTGCGCTCCGATCTGCGCGTCCTCGAAAAACATTTCGTAGAAATCGCCGAGTCGGAAGAGCAACAGCGCATCCTTGGGCAGTTCGCTTTTGATGCGGCGATACTGCGCCATCATCGGAGTGAGTTGCGGTTCGGGTGACGCCATTTGCTTGCGCGATTAAACGCCAAGGACGCAAGTGAGCAAAAGGAAAAGAGGGCTCTGTTAGTAAGCCAATGATTGGAGTAGGAACAATCGTCTTGAAAACGGCCCAGCTGGGGAGTACGAACATCAACACCAGACCCACTTTCCGTATGAAGCCTAATCGACTGTTCCTGGTCGGCTCCCTGACCCTCCTGTGCGGATCGTTTTTATCGCAAGCCGCTCTGCCCATCGCCGCAACAACTGGCGCGAGCAACATCACGGCCAGTGCCGCGACATTACACGGAACTGTGACTCCGAGGTCTGCGAAGACCAAGACCTGGTTCGAATGGGGAATCACGACGAACTACGGTCATGTGACGGCCACGCAAGTTCTGGCTGCGGGCAGCGCCGCGATCCCTGCTCAACAAACGGTCGGTGGATTGGCTCCTCTCACCACGTATCATTTCCGAACGGTCGCAAAAAACGCGTACGGCACGCGGCGCGGCACGGACGAGATGTTCACAACTCTCCCCCCGCCCCCAGTAGCGCAGACGTTGGCGGCAACAAACATTGGGACGTTTGGTGCCACCCTCGCCGGCATTGCGAGTCCGAACGCCGCCGTAGCCGCGTCAGTGTATTTTGAATACGGACGTTCCACCAATTATGGCTTTCAAAGCGCTACGCAGATACTCGCTGGCGGCAGCATCAACATTTACGTCACGGCCAGGGTTTCCAATATGTTGGACGGCGTCGATTATCATTATCGGCTGGTTGTGATCACGAATTCCACACTGGTCTATGGAAACAACCAAGCTTTCCAGATGGGCACTACGTTGGCGGAGGTCCAGGTATTGAATGCCACCAATCTGAGTGGGGGAGGCGCCACCCTGCAGGCATTAGTGACACCAAATTCAGTTTTTGGATCCACCATCGCCTATTTCGAATATGGAACCTCAACCAATTACGGAAATGGACCTTTTGGAGCGAATGTCCCGGCTGGGATAGCAGCGAGCCTGATTCAAATGCCTGTGACAAATCTCGCACCGGTCGTGCTCTATCATTTTCGGGCTTACTCTTACAAGGTGCAGACTGGGGAAAGAGTGTATGGCGCAGATCGCACTTTCACAACCTTGCGCATCCCGACAGTCGCCACCGGGCCCGCGAATGTGGTCAGCAACACAGTAACACTGAACGCCACCGTAAATCCGAATGGAGCTGCGGCCAGTGTTCAGTTCGAATGGGGACTAACCACCGCTTACGGAAACTTAACACCGGTTCAGATCGTTCCCACGGGCACCAACCTCGTGGCCGTGTCAGGAACGATAGGACCGCTGGCACCCAATCTGTATCACTTCCGAATAGTAGCCACGACTGCGACCGGCAGCACAGCCGGAGCCGATCAATTGTTCGGCGTGCAGAATGATACCGAAATCGTTTTGAACAGTTGCGCCGAAGAGGATTTCCGTTTCGCGTTTCTCACAAACCGAACCGTGCGATTCACGTCCGATTGCGTGATCAACTTGACGAGTCCGCTCATCGTCGCATCGGAAAAGATTTTGGACGCAACCGGACACTCAGTTGTATTGAGTGGTGGGAACAGCAACCGGATCTTCGAAGTGCAAAGTAATGGGAGCCTGTCGCTCATTCATCTGACGATCTCCAACGGATTGAAGCGCGGATCCAACGGAATCAGATCGGCTCTCTCTTCCGACTACAACGGCGAATCTGGTTCGGGCGGTGCTGTGACAGTTGCGTCCGGCTCTCTCGCCGCGTTTGCCTGTGTGTTTGCCGACAACGCTGTGACGGGAGGCCATGCCGGTACAAATGATGCGGGTGGTTTTGGCCCATTGTCGGGCGGTGGCTCCGCTTCGGGCGGCGCTATTTACGCGAACGCGTCTTCGATAACCTTCAGCAATTGTGTTTTTGATGGCAACTATGGTGTGGGAGGCAATGGAGGAGTAATCGCTTCGAGTCACTTCAATCCACCGGGCAATGTTTTTGGCGGTGCCATTTTCGCAGAGGGCGGGGAACTGCTATTGCTCGGTTGCTCGTTTACGAACAACCGAGCCAGCGGGAGAGGTGGAGGCGGTGCCGTCTGGTGCCAGACAACTAATTTCCAAGTCAGAGACAGCCGATTCATGAAGAACACGGCGCAAACAGGTGGTGCAATTCGAGATCAAAGCGCGTATTCACACATTTCAAATTGTTCATTCACGGCCAACGCCGCCGTTGGTGCGCCTTACAATCGAGCGACTGCTTCACTCGCGCCGGGATATGGCGGGGCGTATTTTCACAGTGCTGGAACATCGGTAATGAGCGTTTGTTTTTTTGCGTTCAACTCTGCAATCGGTGCCGAAGCCGGGCAAGGTGCTTTTACTTCGCGATGGGCTTCCTCAGGCTTTGGGGGAGCCGTCGCACATTTAGCCGGGAATCTCGTTCTAACGCGATCGCTGCTTGTCTCCAATTCGGCAAAAGGCGGAGACCATATTATTTTTGTCCCAACCGTCGGAGCACTCGGTAACGGGTCTGGAGGGGCAATTTACATTGCCGCGAATTCGGCGATCACGAACTGCACATTGAGCGCAAACCGTGCGATCGGAGGTCTGTACATGAGTTTTGGCGCAGGCCAAGGTATCGGTGGCGGCCTCTCCGTGGAAAGCGGTACGGCTGCCATTCATTTCTGCACTATCGCAGAAAATAGCGCGGAAAGCAGAGCGGATAACATAGCGTCGATACCTCATGGCGGTGGCATGTCGCAATCCAATGGTGCCACCGCAATCGCGAATTCCATATTCTCACAAAACAAAACCAACACAGCGTTTGAAAACGTGAATGGCGCCGTCGCCGACCTCGGCCACAACATTTCTTCCGACCCGACACCTGGGTGGACGTCTGGCACGAGCTTGAACAACACTGATCCATTGCTCTTGCCGCTGGCGAATAATGGCGGATCGACACCCACGAGGGCGCTAAACATTGGAAGTCCCGCGTTGAATAACGCGGATTGTGCGTCTGCGCCTCCAACCGACCAGCGCGGATTCTCGCGTCCCAATGGTCTGGGCTGTGACATTGGCGCTTATGAAGGGCCAGGAGTTCCTGCCGCGTTCATTACTCGGGAAAACAGTGGGACCAATGTCATTCGCGCGGTCTCTGAGCCAGGCCGTTCCTATCGACTGGAACAAACGACGAGCTTCAATGGCTGGACAGCGCTCGCGACAAACAACGTCCCACAGAACGGTTTCATCGAGTTCCGCGTGCTTGCCGATCAATCCACCCGCTTTTTTCGGGTTGTGGCTGATTGAGCAACGCGTCCTTGGGCCGTTCGCCTTTGATGCGCCGATACTGCGCCATCATCGGAGTGAGTTGCGGTTCGGGTGACCACATATTCGGGCGCGATTAAACGCCAATGAGTTCACCGGCAAAAGAAAAGGTGGAAGAGGTTACGAATGGGAGTTGTTCGACGGCCGCAAGAGAGAGGCTACTTTGATCCCGGCGCTTTACTTCGGCAGATCTGGAGCGGACAAACTGGAAACGATTTCAGCCCAAGTGTTTCGCCAATGATCCCCATCTTGACCACGCGGAGGCGCTGCGACTAGGTTCGCCGCATGAGCAATCTGATTTTGCGCATCGCGCTGGCCCTCGCGCTTCCGCTGTCCCAATCCGCCTTGGCGCAATCATCGGCCACCCCGGCTCAGGCCGCGACTTTTGTGGCCCAGGCCGAAAAGGAGCTGGCGGCGTTTTCCATCCTTTCCGGGCGCGCGAACTGGATCAACAGCACTTACATCACGGACGACACCGACGCGCTCGCCGCGGAGTTTGGGGCGCGCGGAACAGAAATGAGCGTCCGGCTGGCCAAGGGCGCCGCGAAATTCGATGACCTCAAGGGCCTGTCCTTCGACCTTCGCAGGAAGCTCGATTTTCTGAAGCAAGGCATCGTCCTGCCCGCCCCTGAGAAGCCCGGTGCCGCCGAGGAACTCAACGTCATCGCCACCCGCTTGCAGTCTCAATATGGCAAAGGCAAAGGCACGCTGGAGGGCAAGCCCATCAACGGCTCAGACATCGAGGCCGCGATGGGCACGGTGCGCGATCCCGCAAAGCTCAAGGAGATGTGGACGAGCTGGAACGATAATGTCGGTGCGCCGATGCGCGGTGATTACGCCCGGCTCGTGACCATTGCCAATGAGGGCGCAAAGGAACTGGGTTACAGCGATGTGGGCGCCATGTGGCGCTCGGGCTACGACATGCCAGCGGATGATTTCGCCCGCGAGATGGACCGGCTCTGGACACAGGTCAAGCCGCTCTACGACCAGTTGCATTGCTACGTGCGGGCCAGGCTCCACGAGCATTACGGCGCCAGGGTGCAGCCGGCGACTGGCCCGATTCGCGCCGATCTCCTCGGCAACATGTGGGCGCAGGAATGGGGCAACATTTATGAACTCGTTGCGCCCAAGGGCGTCGGGGATGTCGGCTACAATCTCACCGCGCTGCTCGAAGCGAAGAGTTACGATCCCATCAAGATGGTCAAAACCGGCGAGGGTTTTTACACCTCGCTCGGGTTACCCGCGCTGCCGGCCAGCTTTTGGGAACGGTCGCAGTTCACGAAGCCGCGCGACCGCGAGGTCATCTGCCATGCGTCGGCGTGGGACATCGACAACAAGGAGGATCTCCGGATTAAGATGTGCATCAAGGTCAACGCGGACGACTTCGTGGTGATTCATCACGAGCTAGGCCACAATTATTATCAACGAGCCTACAATCAGCAGCCCTACCTTTTCCTGAACGGCGCCCACGACGGATTCCACGAGGCCATTGGCGACTTCATCGCACTCTCGATCACACCCGAGTATCTGGTGCAGATTGGGTTGCTCGATGCCGCAAAGGTGCCGAGCGCGGACAAGGACATCGGCCTGCTCTTGCGCCAGGCGATGGACAAGGTGGCGTTCCTGCCCTTCGGCCTGCTGATGGACAAATGGCGCTGGGGGGTCTTCAGCGGAGAGACGAAGCCGGACAAATATCAGACTGAGTGGAATGCGCTGCGGCTCCGCTACCAGGGCATCGTGCCCCCCGTGGAGCGTCCGGCGACGGCCTTTGATCCCGGCGCGAAGTATCACATCCCGGGCAACACGCCGTATGCCCGCTACTTTCTGGCCAGCATTCTTCAGTTCCAATTCTACAAGGCGGCTGCCGAACAGGTGGAGTGGAAAGGTCCGCTGCATCGCTGTTCGTTCTACGGCAACAAGGCCGTGGGCGATCGCTTGAACAAGATGCTCACAATGGGCGCGTCCAGGACGTGGCCCGATGCCCTCGAAGCCTTCACCGGCAGCCGCACCATGGATGGCTCGGCCATGATTGCCTACTTCCAGCCACTCATGAAGTGGCTCGAAGAGCAGAACAAAGACAAAAAGTGCGGCTGGTGAGCCGGCGGCTCGACGCGCGTCGATGAAGGCGGGAGCTGTTGCGGGACGATGGAATTGCTCCTTACGCCAAACCGCGCACTCTTAGCTCACCGAGGGTCCAGTCGTATTCAGCGACGAGTTGGTCCACGACGCTGCGGTTCTTCAGTTCGGGCGGCATCACTTCCCAGGTGTAGGTTTCCATTTCGATGTGCGAGCAAAGGTTCGGCTCAGCGGCCAGAGCATCCATCACCCCCTCAAGATGATCGCGCGTGGTGCGGAACATTGTGGAAGGCTCGAAGTGCAGCGGGACATGAAAGTGGATTCGCCATTCGTCCGCGTGGTTGAGAATTGAGGGCGGAGAGTCGAGGGCCACGTCAAGATCGCGATAACGCGTCAGCCCGCCATCAGCGGAGCGCGCGACGACCTGATGAAAATAAACCGGCTCGCAGAAACTCCGCAGCGCCACGCGCGTGGCTGCGTCGGCCAACACTTTGAGCGCGGAACTGAAATGGAGTTTGCTGACGCGAATATCATGGTCACGAAAGCGGCGAAGCACATCGGCCGGGTGCTCGAATTCCACGGCGAGATGGCAGGTGTCGTAATTCACGCCCAGATGTTCGCGCAAGCGCGAGTCACCCGGATTTTCATCGCGCATCTGATCGAAGAACAGCGCCGTCTCGGAACTCGTTTCGAGGAAGCACAGCGGCTCGGGTTCCAAACCAAGGTGCAGCTTTTTCCCGCTGCTTTCGCTCACGCGCGCGATATGCTCGACGCAGCGCCAGACGTTCGCGCGCATCGCCGCGACCTGTTCCCCGCTGGTGATGAATTCCTTGAACGAACATGGCACGGTGCTGACGCTGCCCTCGATGCCGAACGGCACGAGCTCAGCCAGCAGATTGAAGAGCAGGTTCGTATATTCCACCCGCTCGTGGGTCGTCCAGTCCGGCGCATAGACCTGTTCCTTCACGCGCGTGCCATGAAACTTGCCGTAGGGAAAACCATTGATGGTGAACACGTAGCAGTTCTCGCGATCGAGCCAGCGACGGAACGAAGCCAGCGTCTCCGGGTCGCTCAACTCGCGCGCCGCGTCCGCGCCCAGTCGCAAGCCGATGGCGTACGGCTTGCCCTTCGATACACGGTCGCGCACGGCGAGTGTGTACTGCTGCAACGTGTCGAACGTCTGCGCCCAGGACTCGCCGCGATGAATGTTCGTGCAGTAGGCGAGGTGCAGGCCGTGGTTGAGTTGCATCACGGCGAGGTTGTCACAGTGCGCAAGGGGAAGAAAAAGAATTTCGCAGGCTCGTCTTCCATCACGAGGCGGCCCGCGCCGTAGGCACGACATTCTTGTAGAAACGAAAGCCTAAACAATTTTCAGCCGTCGGGCAGCATGTTCTGGAAATCATCACCGAATGTCTTGTGCGCACGATGCCGCTCCTGACGGAGCTTGGGATTCCTTTCGCGAGTTGGTTCTACAAACCTGCCGCCCCACAGGCTGAACGGCCGAGCGCCGAAAACTTTTTCTCGTCAGCGTCGGGGAGGGTGAAGGTGAGTCCCGATACGGGCAGACTGCGGCCTATCCCTTCTCGCCGAGGTAGGGCGCGTCGCTCCGCGCGCGCCGGGTGAGGCGGATGGAAGCAACGTGCTTCGATGTGTCCGCGCCGATCTCAATCACAGGCATGGGAGAGTTTCCTCCCGATTCGCGGCGCGCGTAGAGACGCGCCCTACCGACACATCTCCCGACTTGCCGAAGGTCCGTTCGCGTTTTTAAGTTTCTCCTAATGGACCGGCCTCAACGCGCACGACTTCCTCACGAGGTTCCGTCGTGGGTCGCGGAAGGTTCGTTCTTCTTCATCACGATCAACTGCGAGTCGCGAGGCGCCAACTCGATCTGTCGAGCCGGCGCGGGCGATGCCGTGCTCGCCGCTGCCGCGCACAACCACGAGAAATGCGCGTGGCACTGCCGATTGATGCTCCTCATGCCGGATCACCTCCATGCCATCATTGCGTTTCCACGCGAACCGGCGATGAAAACAATCCTCTCCCACTGGAAACATTTCCTCGCCGCCAAAGCGAAGATCGATTGGCAAAGAGATTTCTTCGACCACCGTCTGCGCAATCATCACGAAGAACAGGAGAAAATCAGTTACATCCTGATGAACCCGGTTCGCCGCGGCCTTTGTGAACGCGCCGAAAACTGGCCGTGGGTCTATCGCCCCAATGATCGCCCACCGCCGAGGTAGGCGCGTCGCTCCGCGCGCGCCGGGTGGGGCGGGATGGAAGTAAAAGAGTTCGCCAAGTCGTGCCGGTGGGTTTCCGGGCATGAGAGAGTTTCCTCCCGATTCGTGGCGCGCGCGGAGCGACGCGCCCTACCCAGGCGTTGCGCCGTTGGCGTTGAGCGGCAGAGCGCCGCTGATCATCCTTCCATCAGATGGCGGCGGTCTGCCGACGCGCCGCTACGCAGCGGGCATCTTGAACTTCGGCGACTGCGACATAAAACGCGCTGGGTTCTTGAACACGAGATTGTCGATGTTCTCTGAGTTGTAGCCCCGCCGGCGCATTTCAAGCGCGGCGTACGGGACAGCCAGCGGCACGCTCACGCCCCAGTCGCACGCGCTGTTCATCCAGACGCGCTCGCCGCCGTAGCACTCGATCATGTCGATGGCGCGCGCGGAGGTGCATTTGCTCTCCGGGTAAAGCGTCATGCCTGCCCAGAACCCGGCGTCGAGTGCGATGTCGATGGTGTGTTCCTCAACGTGGTCGATGATGCAACGCTCGGGCTTGATTCGCTTGTCACTCTTGAGCGCGTCAACAATCAGCCGCGTACCTTTCAACTTGTCTTCCAGGTGTGGCGTGTGGACGAGGATCAATTGGTCGTGCTGCGCAGCAAGGTCGATGTGCATTTCGAGCACCTTCAACTCATTACGCGAATTCTTGTTCAAACCGATCTCGCCGATGCCAAGCACGTTGGGTTTATTCAGAAATTGCGGAATGAGGCCCACGACTTCCTCCGCGAGGTTCACGTCCTCGGATTCCTTGGGGTTGATGCAGAGCCACGTGTAATGCGCCAGGCCGAACTTCGCCGCGCGCTTCGGCTCATGTTCCGTGAGCTGGCAGAAGTAATCATAGAATCCCTGCACCGAACTGCGATCGAACCCCGCCCAGAACGCCGGCTCGCACACCGCCGCGCAGCCGGCCGTGGCCATGTCCACGTAATCGTCCGTGGTGCGGCTCACCATGTGCCCATGTGGTTCGATGTATCTCATTTGTAAAACCTGTCGTGCGGTGCGTTAGAACTCATTTCATCCCCGGCCACGCGCCGCAGGCCGCCTTGGTCGTGGCCGCGGGAATGGGTTCCGCAGTGGGATCGCTCAACGAAAGCAAAACCTGGCGAGCGCGCTGCGCGTCTCCGGTGCCGAGCGCCTTCAACGCATTGACGAAGGCCGGCCAACGGAAGTCCGGCTCGCCTTCGCTGCGCTCGACGCGGTCGAGAAACGCCGCGACGTCGATCAACTTCGCGCGGGCTTCCATGAAATACAGATCGAGCGCCTGTTGTCGTGTCATGCCGCCGAGGATACGGACAGAAGACGCGTTGCACAAAAGGAAACTCCGGTCGCAAATTGCACGCAGAGCACCACGGGCAGACCTTATCCTCAAGGCGCTTTCCGGGTTTCGTTGGCCCCACCAGTCATGGCACGCATTGGGCTGAGTTCCTTCAAATGAAGCGGCATCACTGGCGTAAAATAGTGCTCATTATTGTTGGCGTTTTGTTCATTGCGTTTGGCATCGGCGCGTTCCTGGGCGTGCCCGGCGGTCACGACGCTTCGCATCACACGTTGGGGCACAACCTCACTCATATCGTCGGGGGATTGCTCGTGCTGAACATCGCCCTGGCCGGGAACGCCGGCACGCGCCGCTCCTTTTGTTTTGCTTTTGGGGCCATTTATCTCGCGATCGCTTTGTTGGGAGTGTTCAGCCTGCGCGATTCCCTGCGGATTATTCCGGGGGTGATCGAATTTCATCTCGACGACGAATGGGTTCAGTTCGCGACGGGAATGTTATTCATCACGCTCGGGTTGTTGAAGAAAGC
>Ga0190265_10000561_pt1 | contig 26048 bp, 18 predicted proteins | sample Popmic124T_FD_133135 | JGI IMG/M metagenome (GOLD analysis project Ga0190265, IMG submission 133135) | Populus adjacent soil microbial communities from riparian zone of Indian Creek, Utah, USA - 124 T | ecosystem: Environmental > Terrestrial > Soil > Riparian zone | place: USA: Utah | collected...
AAAGACGGGTCGTAGCCGAAGCCGCCCTCCCCGCTCGGGTCGCTGCGCATGCGGCCTTCGCAGCGGCCGTGGCTGAGGTACAGGACCGGCGCGGGGGTGGCGAGCGGGTCGAAGAAAGCGAGCACCACGCGGTAGCGAGCGCTGCGCAGATCGGGCGGGACCGCGGTCAGCTCGGCGATCAGCTTGCGGTTGTTGTCGGCGTCGCGGGCATGCTCGCCGGCGTAACGCGCGCAGCGCACGCCGTGGCGGCCGTCGAGCGCGACGACCTCGAGACCGCTGTCGTCGCTGATCACGGCGACCTGCCTGGCGGTCGCGATCTCGAGCGCCTTCTTGCGCGCGTTGTGCTCGAAGGTTTCGCCGTCTTCGATCACCTCGGGCAAGCCGCCCACGTCGGCGGGCACGAGCAGCTGCAGGCCTGACAAATCACCGAACAGCTCGCGCAGCTCGCGCTGCTTGCCGTGGTTGCTGGTCGCGAGCAACAAGCGCATGCGCGTGCCACCGCGATCAGGCCAGGAGCCGCGCGACGTCCACGCCGGCGCGCTCGAGCGCTTGCTGCTGCAGGGCCCCGAGCTCGGCGATGCCGGCGAGACCGCGGTCGACCAGCGCGTCGTGCTGCGCGCGGGTCATCGGGTCGCCTTCGGCCGTGCCCTGCACTTCGATGATCGCGCCGCTCTGGGTCGCGACCAGGTTCAGGTCGACCTGGCAGCGCGCGTCTTCCTCGTAGCAGAGGTCGAGCAGCGCCGCGCCGTCGATCAAGCCGACGCTGACGGCCGCGACCGGCTCGCGCAGCACGCCGGGGATCACCAGCCCGCGCTTGCGCAGCTGATCGAGCGCGAGCACCAGCGCCACGTAGCCTCCGGTGACCGAGGCGGTGCGCGTCCCGCCGTCCGCATCGAGCACATCGCAATCGATGTGGATCGTGCGCTCGCCCAGGCGATTGAGCCGGATGGCGGCCCGCAGGGCGCGGCCCACCAGGCGCTGGATCTCCTGGCTGCGACCGTTGACCCTGCCGTTGAGCCCTTCGCGCTGATTGCGCTCGGGATTGGCGCGCGGGTGCATCGCGTACTCGGCCGTGACCCAGCCGCGGCCGCTGCCGCGCAGGAAGTCCTTCACGCCTTCCTGCACCGATGCCGCGAGCATGATCTTGGTGCCGCCGCAGCTGATCACCACGGAGCCCTCGGGGTTGCGCTGCAGGCCGGTCTCGATCTTGACCGTACGCAGGGCGTCCACGGCGCGCCCGTCGTTGCGCGTGCGCGTGCCGGTCATTCCGCGCTCTCGCCCGCGGACAGCGCCGCGCTGGATCGCGGACGCGCTCGCTCGCTCTTCTGAGTCGGTAGCCAGATCTCGAACACGGTGCCCTCGCCTGCTGCGCTCTGGCAGCGAATCGTGCCGCCGTGCGCTACCACGATCTGCTGGCTGAGGGGAAGCCCGAGCCCCGTGCCGCGCGCTTTGGTCGTGTAGAACGGATCGAAGATGCGGGCGCGCTGCTCCTCGGTCATCCCGCTGCCGTCGTCGACGACGCGCAGCAGCACGCCGCCGTCCGCGCTGGAGAGCCCGAGCCGCACGCGGCCGCCCTGCGGCATGGCTTCGCGCGCGTTCTTGAGCAGGTTGAGCAGCACCTGCCGGATCTGCGCTTCGTCGAGCGCCAGAAGCGGGAGCGCCGGCTCGACCGAGAGCTCGAGCTTCACGTTCGCCGCTTGCAGCTCCGGGCGCACGAAGTCCGCGGTCGCGCGCGTGAGGTCGCCGAGATCCTCGGCTCGAGCTGCGGGCTGGGCAGGCGCGCGAGCCGCAGGTACTCCTCGGTGATCGCGGTCAGCCGCTCGATCTCGCGGTGCACGGCGCGCAGCAGGTCCTTGGCCTCGGGGCCGGCGTCGGCCAGCTCTTCCTCGAGCAGCTCGACGTTGAGCCCGATGCTCGAGAGCGGGTTGCGCACCTCGTGCGTGACGTGCGCGGCCATGCGGCCGACCGCGGCCAGGCGCTCGGACTGCAGCTGCATCTGCTGCAGCCGCTGCAGGCTCTCGTCACGGGCGGCGAGCGCCGCGACCATGCGCTCGAACTCGCGCCCGAGCTGGCCGATCTCGTCGTCGGTCTTGGGCTCGAGCCGGTGTGCGAGGTCGCCGCGTGCGACCGCCGCCACGCGTTCCTGCAGCTCGGGCAGCGGCGCGAGCACGCGCTGCGACCAAAAGGTCACGGCGATGCCCACCACCAGCGCCAGCAGACCGAGCACCGCGAGCACCAGCAGCGCGCTTTGCTGCTCGGCGGCCGCGCGCTCGCTGGTGCCCTCGATGTTGTGGAGCACGTTGGCCCAGACCGCGCGCAGGCGGCCGTCGATCGCCCGCTCGCGCGCTTGCTGATCGGCGAGGATGCGCGCAGCCGCGTCACGGTCGCTGGCGTCGAGCGCGGCGTACAGGTCGCGATAGCGCGGCTCGCCCTGCGCCAGCATGCTGGCGATGCGCTTGAGCTCGCGGCGGACGTTGGCGAGGCTCGCGCGATCGCTGGGCGGCGGCGCCATGCGCTCGATCGCCGCCACGCCGTCGAGCGCGCGGGTGATCGAAGCCGGGCGCGACTTGCGCGCGTTGTTGAGCCAGGCGCGCGTGGCGATCGAGCTGCGCTCGGAGAGCATGCGGTCGAGCAGGTTGCCGAACACCGACTGGGTCGCGCGCGCCTCGCCGACCGTGACCGCGAGCGGCAGGAAGCCTTCGTGCACCAGGCTCAGGGTCGCGGCGGTGCGGCGGTGCTGCAGAAAGCTCGCCACCGAGACCAGCGCGCTGACGGTGAGCATCAGCGCAAAGGCGAGAAACACCCGCCGCGGGATCGTCAGCCGAGAGCGCCTGCGCACCACGGCGGGAGCTTAGCAGGCTAGTACCTGTGCACAGAGGTACTAGGGGGCGAGCAGCGCTTTGGCCTGATCGGCGAGCTTGGGGTCCGCCGCGATCGCGTCGGCGACGGCTCTCGTCGCGTCCTGCTTGCGGCCGAGCGCGCGCAGCGCTCGCGCGCGAGAGAGCTGGACCTCGCCCGGGCGCTTGTGGCCGAGCGCGAGCGCACGATCGAGCTCGCGCAGCGCCACGGCGGGCTCGCCGCTGCCGAGCGCGCCCTCCCCGTACAGGCGATGCAGCTGCGGGTTCTCGGGGTCGACGAACACCGCGCGCTCGCCCGCGCGCATCAGCTCGGGATAGGCCTTGTCGGCGTAGAGCGCGCCGAGCAGCCCCATGTGCGCGATGCGATCGTGCTGGTCGAGGTCGGCGAGCGCGGTCAACGCGCGGCGGCCGAGTACGCGATCGTCCTGCTTGCCGGCGACCTCGAGCAACACGTGCCAGGCCTCGGTCTGGTCGGGATCGAGCGCGATCGCGCGCTCGGCTTGCAGCTTCGCGCCGGCGACATCCTTGCCGGCGAGCGCAGCGCGCGCGAGCAACACGCGCAGGATGTAGCCGTCCTGACCGCTCTGCACGATCGCTTCGAGGCAGCGCTTGGCACGCGGCGCATCGCCGTGCTCGAGCGCGACGCGGGTCAGCGCGAAGTGGGCGAGCGCGTGCTTGGGCGCGAGCGCGAGCGCCCGCCTGCCCGCGCGCTCGGCGTCGTCCCAGCGTTCCACGCCGACCAGCGCGAGCGCGAGACCGGCCTGCGCGTCGGCATCGCTCGGCGCCTTGCGCGCAGCCGCTTCCAGCGCGGGCACGTCCTCGTAGCGGCTGAAGTCGACGTAGAAATCGTCGTCGAACTTGCGCAAGCGCTTGGCGGTCGCGGCGCGAAAGTCCGCGTCGAGTTGGTCGATGTCGACGCCGAGCACCTGACTGATCACGAGCTCGGTGCGCAGGCCCTTGCCCCAGGCCTGCAGCATCGGCGGCACCTTGGCGAAGCCGAAGCGCTCCACCATGTACACGACCACCTGCGAGGCCACGTAGTACGCGGTCATCAGGTCCTGCGGCGTGCGCGCCTGGGTGAAGGCCTTGTTCAGCTCGCGCAGGCGCGGCACGCGTTGCTGGCGCAGCGCGACCCACAGCTCGTAGTCCTCTTCGCGCTTCCATTCGGTGCGCGCGACGATCGTCTCGTATTCGGCCAGGCCCTCGGTGAACCAGCGCGGGACGCGGTTCTTGCTCAGCTGAAGATGAAAGATGTGGGCGAGCTCGTGCCAGGTGATCTGGCCCCAGTTGAACGGACCGCCGCGCGGCGAGAGCGCAGTCACGACCTTGCCGAAGCACACGCCCTGCACGCCGACGTTGGGCAGGCCGGTGGTGCGCACCGAGAAGTGCTCGGTGTCGGCGTACAGCTCGATCGACAGCGGCCCCTTGGGCGTGAAGCCGTAGCGCTTGACCATGTCGGCGTACGCGCGCTGCAGCATGGGCGGCACGTAGGGCTCGAGCGCGGCGCGCTCCTCGCGGTGCATGCGCATCGTGAACGGGGGCGCGGAGAAGCTCACGTATTGCTGGTCGAGCACCTGCTCGTAGAAGTTGAGCGTGTTGAACACCAGCACGTTGAAGCGGTCGCGCTTCCAGGCCGCGCGCAACGCGGTCAGGCCGTCCTCTTGCTGGCCTTCGCGCAGGAGATTGATGCCCAGGGTGGCGTACGCGACCGCATCGTCCGGGTCGATCTTGAGCGCGTCGCGCGCGAGCTGGATCAGCTCCTCGTAGCGGTGCTCCCACTCGGCGTACTCGGCGACGATGCTGTACAGCTCGGAGAAACGCGGGTTCAGCTGCAGCACGGCTTTCTTCGCCCGCTCGAAGCCGCGCGCGTCGTCGGCCAGGAAGCGCACCGCCGCGCGCACGCTGAGCGCCTCGAGATCGCTGGGCTTGATCCCGAGCGCGACGTCGAGGTGGCGGTCCGCGGTCTCGAGGTCCATCTCGCGCAGCGCCATGGTCGCGCGCGTCACGTAGGCCGACACCAGCCTGGGGTTGACCGCGACCGCCTTGGCCAGCGCCTGCTCGGCCGTGGGAAAATCGAACGCGCGAGCGAGCGCGATGCGCGCGGTGAGCACGTGCGCTTCCGGGCTGTTCGGGTTGCGCTTGAGCGCGTCCTCGGCGCTCTCGAGCGCGTGGCGGTGATCGTTCTTGTCGAGGAACAACCCCGCCCACTCGAGCTGCGTCTCGACGCGCGCCGGATTCTTGAGCGCGGCTTCGCGGAAGGCGTCGTTGGCGTCGTGCAGGCTGCCGAGCGCGCGCGCAGCCATCGCGACGTAGCACAGCGCCGCGGCCGGCTCGGAGCCGAGCTGGTCGTCGTTGTACGCCTCGATCAAGGCGAGCAGATGCGGCTCGGCCTGTGCGGTCTTGCCGCGCTCGCTCAGCAAGCGTCCGAGCAACACCTTCGCCCGCAACGCCGTCGGCGTGCGCGCCGCCTGCTCGAAGGCCGCTTGCGCCGCGTCGAGCTGCCCGCGCGCGGCCAGCGCCTCGCCGCGCAGGGTGTGCGCGCGCGCACCCCAACTCGCGATGCCCGTCGCGCCGGCCGCGCTCTGCTCGGCGTCTTCATAGCGGCCGGTCTGCAGCTGAACGCGCCCGAGCCCGAGCAGCGCCGCTGCGCGATGGGGGCCATCGAGCAGCGCGCGAAACGCCGTCTCGGCTTCCGGGTAGCGGCCGACCGCGAGCGCGTTCTGCGCGGCCTCCAGGCTGTTGGGCGCGCCGGCGACCGCGGTCCCCGCCAGCAACACGAGCGACAGCGCGCACGCGGCCGCGAGCGACCGGACCCAGACCTCGCCTCGCGCGCGCAACGGCTCGTTCGGCACGGAACTAGGATAGCGCCCCGAGCGCGCGCCCGCCCATGCAAAGAGGCGGGTTGAAACCGCCCCTACGAGCAGACGCCTCTTCGTAGGGGCGGGTTTCAACCCCGCCCTCTTCAAACCCCGCGCTACGCGCCGGCGAAGCCCTTGCCGCTCTTGGCCAGCCGCGCGAGCAGCGGGGACGGCTCCCAGACCTTGCCGTGCTGTTCGTGGAAGCACGCGATCGTGGCGTAGACCTTGTCCAGCCCGACCAGCTCGCCGTAGAACATCGGGCCGCCGCGGTAGCCGGGGAACCCGTAGCCGTTCAGATAGACCATGTCGATGTCGCTCGCCCGCAGCGCGATCCCTTCCTCGAGGATGCGGCAGCCTTCGTTGATCATGGGATAGATGCAGCGCTCGACGATCTCCTCGTCGCTGATCGTGCGCTGGTCGATGCCGAGCTCGCTGCTGACCTGCTCGACCAGATCGGCGAGCTCCGAGTACGGCCGCGGGGCACGGCTGCCCGGCTCGTACTTGTAGTAACCCTGACCGGTCTTCTGACCGTAGTGCCCCTGCTCGCACAGGCGATCGGGGACCGTGCCCGAGTAGCGCTCGCCTTCGGGCTTGCCCTGCGCCTTGCGCACGCGCCAGCCGATGTCGAGCCCGGCCAGGTCGCTCATCGCGAACGGCCCCATCGCGAAGCCGAAGTCGGTCAGCGCCTTGTCGATCTGCTGCACGCTCGCGCCTTCCTCGAGCAGGTACAGGGACTCGCGCCGGTACTGATAGAGGATGCGGTTGCCGACGAAGCCGTGGCACACGCCGACCAGCACGCCGATCTTGTTGAGCTTCTTGGCCAGCTGCAGCGAGGTCGCGATCACCGTCTTGCTGGTGCGCGAGCCGCGGACGATCTCGAGCAAGCGCATGATGTTCGCGGGGCTGAAGAAGTGCAGGCCGATCACGTCCTCGGGTCGCGAGGTCGAGGCCGCGATCTCGTTCACGTCCAGGGTCGAGGTGTTGGTCGCGAGGATCGCGCCCTTTTTGCAGACCTTGTCGAGCGCGCCGAACACCTCTTTCTTGATCGGCATCTCCTCGAACACGGCCTCGATCACCAGGTCCACGTCGGCGAGCTGCTCGTAGCTCGTGACGCCCTTCACGCGCGCGACGTGCTCGGCCTTCTGCGCCTCGGTCATGCGTCCGCGCTTGACGTTGCCGGCGTAGGTCTGCTCGATCGAGGCCAGCCCCTTGTCCACGAACCTTTGCTCGCGGTCCATCAACACCACATCGAGCCCGGCGTTGGCACAGGCGATCGCGATGCCGCTGCCCATCGTACCGGCGCCGATCACCGCCACGCTCTTGATCGGCAAGACCGGCGTGTCCGCAGGCAGGTCGGGGATCTTGGTCACCTCGCGCTCGGCGAAGAACACGTGGCGCTGAGCCTTGGACTGATCGGACGCGCGCAGCTGCTCGAACAGCTTGCGCTCGACCTGTATGCCCTCGGCGAACGGCAGGGTCACGGCGGCGCGCACGGTATCGACGCAGCGTTGCGGGGCTTCATAGCCGCGGCGCGACTTGTTCAGCTCCTGCGCGCGCTCGTCGAACATCGTGAGGTCGGCGCGCGCGGCGGCGACGTGCTCTTCCAGCTGACTGCAGCGCCGCGGCGGCTTGCCTGCAGCAGCATTGGCGGCGCGCACGGCGGCCTCGAGCAAGTCGCCGTCGGTGGCGACGAGCTCGTCGACCAGGCCGAGCTCCTTGGCGCGCGCTGCGGTGATCGGCTCGCCGGACACGATCATGTCGAGCGCGGGGCGCGCTCCGATCAGGCGCGGCAGGCGCTGCGTCCCGCCGGCGCCGGGCAAGAGGCCCAGCTTCACCTCGGGCAGCCCGAGCTTCGCGCTCGCCAGCGCCACCCGTACGTGGCATGCGAGCGCCACCTCGAGCCCACCGCCGAGCGCGGTGCCGTGGATCGCCGCGACGATCGGCTTGTCGCTGTCCTCGAGCGCCTGGATCAGCAGCGGCAGGTGCGGCGGCTGCGCGGGCTTGCCGAACTCGCGGATGTCGGCGCCGGCGATGAAGGTGCGGCCCTTGCACGCGATCACCAGCGCTTGAACCTCGGGGTCGCGCTGCGCAGCGAGCAGTCCGTCCTCCAACCCCTGGCGCACGGCATGGCCGAGCGCGTTCACGGGCGGGTTGTCGACCTCGAGCACCGCCACCGCACCGCGCTTGCTGTAGTGAACCGCATCGCTCATCGCACTGCTCCGTTAGGTAAAAGGCCGGGCTGCGTCCCGACTGGCGGCTTTGTAACATGGGCTCGCTGGAAGGGAGAATTGGACCTTTGTCGGCCAGGGAAGCGCGGGCTATAGGCCCAGACCACGGGCCATGACCAACCGAGACAGCTCCCCGCATGCTTCGCACTGGACGCTCGACCCTGCGGTCGACTTCCTCAATCACGGGTCGTACGGCGCCTGTCCGCGGGTGGTGCTCGAGACGCAGGCCGAGCTGCGCCGGCAGCTGGAAGCCCAACCGGTGCGCTTCTTCCAGCGCGACGCGCCGGTGCTGTTCGATCGTGCGCGCGAAGAGCTGGCCGCGTTCGTGGGCGCGGATGCGGACGAGCTGGCGTTCGTGCAGAACGCGACCAGCGGGGTGAACACCGTCCTGCGCTCGCTCTCGTTCGGGCCGGACGACGAGTTGCTGGTCACCGACCACGCGTACAATGCCTGCCGCAACGCGCTCGACTTCGCGGCCACGCGCTGCGGCGCGCGCCTGGTCGTGGCTCGCGTGCCGTTCCCGCTGGCGAGCAGCGACGAGGTCATCGACGCGGTGCTGGCCGCCCGCTCGCCGCGCACCAGGCTCGCGCTGCTCGATCACGTCACGAGCCCGACCGGCCTGGTGTTTCCGCTCGAGCAGCTCGTGCCCGCGCTGCAGGCGCACGGCGTGCGCGTGCTGGTCGATGGAGCGCACGCGCCCGGCATGCTCCCGCTCGACCTGCATGCGCTCGGCGCCGACTACTACACGGGCAACTGCCACAAGTGGCTGTGCACGCCCAAGAGCGCGGCCTTCCTCTACGTGCCGCGCCGGCATCAAGCCGAGATCCGCCCGCTGGTGATCAGCCACGGGGCCAACGCCCGCAGCCAGGATCGCTCGCGCTTTTGGCTCGAGTTCGACTGGACCGGCACGCTCGATCCGACGCCGCAGCTGTGCATCCCGGCAGCGCTCGCATTCCTGCGCGGGCTGCCCGGCGGGCTCGAGGCGCACTACGCCGAGAACCACGCGCTGGCGCTGGCTGCGCAGCGCGTGCTGTGCGCTGCGCTCGGGATCGCCGCGCCCGCACCCGAGGCGATGATCGGTACGCTGGTCGCGTTGCCACTGCCGGACGGCTCCGCCGCGGAGCTGCACGACGCGCTGATCGATCAAGACGGGCTCGAAGTGCCGATCATGCCCTGGCCGGCGCCGCCCCAGCGGCTCGTGCGCGTCTCGGCGCAGCGCTACAACCACCTCGCGCAATATTCGCGCCTGGCCAGCGCGCTGCGCGCTCGGCTTTGATGGCTTGGACGTAGCGCCCGTGCCCCGAGCGACAGCTCGGGCTGCTTGCTAGCTATCGCTTCGCAGATCGTCCACAGACGGCTCAGTCTCGACCCAAGAGTCGCGGCTGTAGATTCTCAGAAGCTCAGTCATCGACCATCTGCCACGCCATATCTTCCTCATCATCGTGGCTGCTCGGATCGGGCTCACGCGAAGGGATGTGCTCGCGTTGCCGCCGGATCTCGAAGAACGTCGTGCCCTCGGCTTTACCGATTAGCCGCAGGGTCTCATGGGTGTCGAACGAGCGCTCGTGGACGACGTCGACGAAGGGGCCATCGAGTCGCAAGTAACAGACGAACGGGTTGACGGTCGCGAGCAGGGCGGCGTCCGTCGACTCGACTACGTGGTGGTGGCCGGTCTCACCGTGGGCGAGGACGAGCGGCTCGCTACGCGGCTGCTGCTTTGCATCCATCGGGATGCGCTCGACACGACGAAACAACACGTCTCCCTGCGCTGCGATGTGCTTCACGATGATCATGCCCGTGGCCATGCAGCTCGGCGCGACGGGCGAGCGACGACACAGGACCGAACGCCGCCTCATGCCGCTGCCAGAACGAGCGCCAAAACTCCTTCCAATATCCGTAGCCTCCTGGCGCGAGTTCACGAGGCAGGGCGACCATGGCTTGCAGCTCGTCCTCGAGCACACTCCACAGCGTCGCGCGAACTCGACCGCCGACGGGGCGCTCGAACACGAACCGCTCGCTGGCGTGGCGCGGCGAGCGCAGCAGGCTGAGCAGGTTGCATGCGTGGACGCACTGCAGCGGATCGTCGAACCACATGAAGCGCGGAGAGGGCTTGCCGAGCCGCGCGTAGAAGCTGCTAATGATCTCTTGCGCGGTCGTGCGCCTCGCCACCGTCGTCGCGTCGTTCATGAGCTCCTCACTTGGCTCGAATACTCTTCAGCGCGGCGCGCGCCGCGGCCGAGAGGTCATCGCGAAGGTGCGTCACCATCGGCGTCACGTGCGCGAGCGAATAGGCCGCAATCTTGGCGGTGGCGCCTCCATCGATCGGCGCAAACACGACGTCGTCGTGGTCGCCCATGCTCCACAGCGCCGGCAGAAACCCATAGCCGTAGCCCGAGCCGGCGTAGGCGAGGACCTCGCTGCCGAGCGCGCACTCGACCTGGCGCTTCGGTGTCAGCTCGTGGTCTGCGAGCCACTTGTCGCTGGCGCGTGTGACCGCGCGCGTGGGCAGGCGTGGCAAGCTCGCATAGGTCAGCTGCGACAGCACCTCGAGCGCGGGCTTACCGCGCACCCAAGCCCGCTCGGGGATGACGAGAGCGATCGGCTCCTCGGTCACGACGGACTCCTCGACGCCGCTGCGCTCGGCGATCTCCGGCAGCGCGTAGCAGATCGCGATGTCCAGCTCGCGCCGCGCGAGCGCGCGCGCTTGCCGCTCGGTCGTCAGCTCGACGAGCGACACCTCGAAGGACGCGCCGCGCGCGTTCGACCGCTCGCACAGCGCTCGCTGCACCAGCACGCGCATCGGCCGAATGAAGCCGATCCGCAGCACCGGCCGCTCTGCCAAGCGATCGCGCGTCCGCGACAGCTCCACCATCGTGGTGCGAAACGCCTGCTCGACGATCGCGCCGCGCGTCGAGAGCGGGCCGCTCCCACCGGACTCGAAGAGCCCGCCACCGAAGTGCTCTTGCACTCGCTTGATATGCCGGACGACCGTGCTCTGCTCCTTCCCCGCAAGTCGCGTCATGCCGTTTCTGCATGGCTGGTGTTCCGGGAGCCACCGAGCGCTTTCGCGCCCAGAAGCCGCTGCGGGCCGATTCCTCGATGATCTAGCGCGCGTTGCGCCGCGGCGCCTAGCTACGTCGCGGCCTAGGCCGATGCGCGTTTCGCATAGTCGACGCAACGCAGGCGCGACGGTCTTCGACTTCGGCGAGTGGAAGGCAGATGCCCGGGTCTGTTGTACAACCCTCGCATGACTCGCTCGTGGCTCGCGCGCGCCGCCGGACAGGTGGCCTCGGGACTGGATCAGGCGTTCAACGACTTCGTGCTCGGCAGCGGGGAGCCGCGGCTCGCGCACGCCGAACGCATGGCCGGGCTCGAGCTGATCGATCGCTTCTACAATCGCGCCGAGCTCGAGCGCGACTTCTTCGCGCCGCCGAGCGCGATCGAGCCGCAGCTTCAGCGCTTGCGCCGCTTGCCGGCGGGCGGGGAGCTGCTCGAGCTGCGCTGGGCGAGCGCGTTCGAGCCGCTGTGGGACGACGCCGTCCTGCAAACGCGCTTGCTCGAGGCCGCCGAGCAGGTGCCCCAGAGCATGGCGCCGCTGCGCGCCGCGGCGCAGCGCCTCTCCCAGCACGGCGGGAGCTTTCGCGAGCGCTACTTCGCCGTCACCGAGAACCGCACCGTGCACGCGCGCTGGTACCGGCACGACGGCGCGCCGCGGCCGTGCGCGGTGCTGCTCCACGGCTACGCGTCGGGCGCGTTCGCGCTCGAGGCGCGGGTCTGGCCGGTCGAGCAACTGTTCGCGGCCGGGCTCGACGTGGTGCTCACGGTGCTGCCGTTCCACGGCGCGCGCCGCGACCCGCGCCGTGGCCTGCGCCCGCCGGCGTTTCCGGTCGCGAGTGACCTGCGCCTGAGCATCGAGGGGATGCGCCAGCTGGTGCTCGATCAACGCGCGCTGTTCGACTACCTGAGAGCCGCGGGCGCACCTGCGCTGGGGACGATGGGCATGAGCTTCGGCGGCTACGCCAGCGCGCTGCTGGCCACGCTCGAAGCGCGGCTGCAGTTCGCGGCGCTGCTCGTGCCGCTCGCCTATCTGGAACCCCGCAGCTGGGCCGACACCGCGCGATCACCGGATCTCATGCGGGAGCTCGAACGGGAGCGCAGCGCGCTGCGGCGCGCGCAGCGGCTGGTCAGTCCGTTCACCCGCCCTTCCCTGCTCCCGGACGGACGTTGCATCGCGATCGCCGGTGAGCTCGATCGCGTGACGGGCATGGCCCAGGCCGAAGCGCTCGCCGCTCACTTGCACGCCGAGCTGCACCGCTTCGAAGGCGGCCACCTGCTCCAGCTCGGCCGCGGCAAGGCCTTCGCACGCGTGCTCGCGCTGCTCGAGCGCGCGGGGATCACCGGCCAGAGGATGCGTTAGAGAACGTCGTCGGGGTCGAGCACGACTTGTGGGCCACAGCCGAAGACGACGCTGACGTTGGCCAGCTCATCGGCACGCACGCGGTCGCAGGCCGCGTTGCACAGCTCGATCTCACCGTCTCCGGAGTACCAGAGCGACCGCGATTGTTTCTTCGAGAGCGGCAGCCCGCGCAGCAAGTGCGTCGACCACACCTGCCGCACGCGCTGCGAGAACGACCTGGTCTGCTCCCTGCCCTTCCACGCCTGCGTCGAGGACTACTGCAGCTTCGTCGGCTGCGAAGACGACGATCAATGCCGCGCAGCGCTCGAGCTCGCGCTGCAACCTCCCGGCGACCCCGTGCGCGCCGTGTGCAGGGCGCCCGAGGAGTAAGGGATTCGCACCGGGCTGGCGGGCGCGCTGCTGACCTTGGGATTGGCTAGCGTTCGGCGTCGCGCATGCGCTTGGCGCGCCAGAATGCCGAGCACCATTCACACTGCTGCGGTCGGGCGGTTGCAGGCATGTCACAAGGGACGCGCAACTTCGCGCGAGATCAGACCGGTCTCGGTCTGAAGGAGGAGGATCATGCGTGCTCGAATGCAAAACCTCATGACCTGGCTGACGGCGTCGCTGATAGTCGCCGGCGCTGCGGCGATCGCGCCGCGCGCGGCGGCTCAGGCTGGCCCGGATGATGGGTTCTTCGTCGTCACTCGCCCGGACGTGCGCCGCTGCGCGTACCCGCTGTGCGGTGGGTACTTCGTGAAGCGCGTCAATCAACGCCTCACGCGCTGTGCGGATGGCGTCCGGCGCGCGGAGTGCCACGTCGTGGACTTCAACTTCACGGCAACCGGCCTCAGCCCGGAGCAGACCGCGCAGTTCGAGCAGACGTTCGGCGCGGGCCTCGGTCTGGCGAGCGGCGCGCTCGAGCAGCGCGACGTGGGGGCCGGGTTTCCGGCGGACACGTTGGTGGTGAGCGGCGCGTGGGAAGGCCAGGGGCCATCCAAGCCCACCGGCGAGTTCTTCGACGTGGTCAGCACCGGCATCCTGTGCATCACCTTTCCGTGTCCGAGCTTCCGCGGCGAGCTGCTCAACACGCCGCGGACACGCACTTTCAATGCCGTCGACTTCACCGCTGCGGGCGCGCCGCCGGAAGCGGTCGAGCTCGCCTATCAGACGCTGGATAGCGGCGTGCTCGCAGCCGGGGCGACGGTTCGCATCGTCGGGCCTGCGGGGCGCGGCTTCGACTTCGTGGCGTCGCAGTTCTACGCGCGGCTCGTCCCGGACAAGACCTGCGCGCCAATGGACGCGACGGGGGTCGGGCCTTGCGACCAGTTCTTCGGCTGGGCCTGGGACGGCGCGGCCTGTGTGGGCATCAGCGGCTGCTCCTGTGAAGGCGCCGATTGCGAGGAGCTGCACGCGTCGTTCGAAGAGTGCAACGAGGCGCATGCAGGCTGCGCCGGCGCGCTGTGCGGATCGCGCGGGCTGCCTCCGTGCGCAGACGATGCCTACTGCGACTTCACGGACGAGGCGCAGTGCGGGGCCGCCGACGTACCCGGCGTGTGCCTGCCGCGCCCCGAGGCATGCATCTTGATCTACGACCCCGTGTGCGGTTGCGACGGCCTGACCCACGGCAACGCCTGCCAGGCCGCATCCGCCGGCACCGACGTCGCCTACGAAGGCGAGTGCGCGCCATGACCGCACGCGCGCGCTAGCACGCTGCAGCTGATCGGCAGGGACGCGTCCCTGCCGATCAGCTGTGACTACAACGCGTGGCTACAGCGCGTGGCGGCTCTTGATGTCGAGGTAGCGGTTGACGGTCGCGACCGCGAGCTCCGCGGCCGGGGCTTCGATCAGGCCGACGCCGGCCTTGCGCAGGTGCACGCGGATCGCGTCGCGGTCTTCGAGCAACGCGGCGGCCGCTGCGCGCCGGTACACGTCCTGCGCGCTGGTCGCAGGCGCGAACGCGAGCGCGTCCGCGACCGGGTCGTTCATGGTCACGCACAGCGGGAGGTGCTTGGCGCGCAGCGCGGCGGCCTGTTCGGCCAGCGGCAGCGCCTGCGAGTCGTCGAGCAGATCGCTGAACACCACCAGCAGCGCGCGGCGCGGCACGCGCGCGCGCACGAACGCGGAGAGGCGGCGGAAATCGACGTACGAAGGACTGGCTTCGACCGTGGCCAGAGCCTCGAGGATGCGGCGGTACTGGTTACGCCCGCGATTGGGCGGGACGAAGGTCAGCACGTCGTCCGCGAACACGACCACGCCGACCCGGTCGCCGCTGCGCAGGGCTACATAGGCGAGCAGCAACGCCGCGTGGATCGCGTGGTCCAGCTTGGTGAGCTCGTCGAGCTTGGTCGCCATCATGCGACCGGCGTCGAGCGCGATCAGCACGGTCTGACTCTGCTCCTGGCCGTGCACGCGCGTGACCGGGCGGTTGCGCTTGGCCGTGGCCTTCCAGTCGATCTCGCGCAGCGAATCGCCCGACACGTACTCGCGCAGCTGTTCGAACTCACCGCCGCCGCCCGCGCGCCGCACGGTGCGCACGCCGACGCTGTGCAGCGAGCCCAGGCGCGCGGCGAGCTCGTAGCGCTTGGGGCCGCGCAGATTGGGAAAGACGCGCACCGCTTCGCGCGCGGGGAGGGTCGCGATGGCCGCGCCGAGCGCGAACAAACCTTCGAGCCGCACGTGCAGAGCGCCGAAGTGATAGCGGCCGCGTTCCTTGGGCGTGACGCGATAGCGCAGCTCGGCGCGCGCGTGCGGCGCGAGCGCGATCGGCGCCTCCACGGCGTCCGGGTCGGGCTCGAACGCGTCGGGGAAGTCGTCGCGCACGGTCGCGCGCAGGTTCAGCCCGGTCTGGTTCTGGATCCGCAGCACCACCTGATTCTCGACGCCGACCAGCAATCGCGGCTCGACGCGCCGCGCCAGCGCGGGCAGCGCGCCCGCGAGCACGCGCGCTTCGTACACGGCGGCGAGCGCGAGCAGGGCGGTGTAGCCGAGCCCGAACAGCAGACCCGCCGGCCCGAACGGATACGCGAGCACGCCGAGCAGCAGCAGGAACGCGAGCCGGCGGCCCGGAATCCAGCGAACCGTCACGGTGGACGCTTGCGACACGGGCCCTCTCAGCGCGGCACGGCCACGCCGGCCGCGACGCGATCGATCACTTCGCCCGCGCCGACGCCGTCGAGCTCGGTCTCGGGCGCGAGCACGAGGCGATGGCAGATCACGGAGTGGAGCATGCGCTGCACGTCGTCGGGCGTGACGAACGCGCGCCCCGCGAGCAGCGCGCACCAGCGGGATGCCACGATCAGGTGCACGCCGGCGCGCGGCCCGGCGCCGAGCGAGATCATCGGCGTGGCGCGCGTCGCGCGCATCAGGTCGCGCACGTAGCCGCGGACCTTGTCGTCGACCGCGACGCGCGCCGCGAGCGAGCGCGCGCCGGCGATGTGCTGCTTGCTCAGCAACGGGCGCAGCTGCGCGGGTGAGAGCTCACTGGTACCCGCGTCGGCGCCGACCCGGGCCAGCACCTGGTCTTCTTCTTCCGCGCTCGGGTAGTCGACGGTGACCTTGAGCAGGAAGCGGTCGAGCTGGGCTTCGGGCAGCGCGTAGGTGCCCTCGTGCTCGACGGGGTTCTGCGTCGCGAACACGGTGAACAGATCGCCGAGCGGGTGGCGTTCGCCGTCGATCGAGACCTGCCGCTCCTGCATGGCTTCGAGCAGGGCGCTCTGGGCCTTGGCCGGGGCGCGGTTGATCTCGTCGGCGAGCAGCAGCTCGGTGAAGATCGGGCCGCGCGTGAGGCGAAACTTGCCGCTCTGCAGGTCGAACACGTGGGTGCCGACGATGTCGCTGGGCATCAGGTCGGGCGTGAACTGAATCCGGCCGAACTGCAGGCCGAGCACGGCCGAGAGGCTGCGGACCATCAGCGTCTTGGCGGTGCCGGGCACGCCTTCGAGCAGGGCGTGGCCCTGGGCGAGGTGCGCGATGAAGAGCGCCTCGACGGCTTCTTCCTGCCCGACGACGACGCGACCGACTTCCGCGAGGACCGCCTTGCGCATCGCATCGATCTGCTGGAGCTGCTCTTCCATGGCGCGCGCGAGCGTACATGATTTCCGCCGCAAACGGCGGCCAAGACGCCGTGCACGCTCGAGTCCTGCCAACGTCCGAAGTCACCGACGAGGAGCTCGGCGCTGCGCTGAGAGCAGCAGAAGACGACGGTCCGAGGGCAGCATTCCGGTACGGCTGCCAGAGCGTCAGCTTCTTGAAGCTCGAAGACGTGTTGCTCGATCGACGTGAACCCCGGCGGTGCTTACGAGGGCCGCCATCCCTGGGCGCTGTTGCTCATGCACGTGCTGCGCTCGCACGGCCCCCTCGCCGCTTGATCCGAGTCAGCCCCGAGCTTCCGCCCGCTGCGCTTCTTCCCCGCTCCCCTCCCCGCCGCAAACGGCAATCCCCTGTCATCCCCTGTAACGACTTCCTCACGGCAGAGACGTTCACATTGTGACGAGTTGATGCCCATGCTACGCGCCCCGTTCCGGCGTCGGTCGCAGCGCCGATGCACGCCAATCACGAACAGCGATGAAATACAGAGCAGAAATCGACGGACTGCGGGCCGTCGCGATCCTGCCGGTCGTCTTGTTCCACGCGGGCTTCGAGACATTCAGCGGCGGCTTCGTGGGCGTGGACGTGTTCTTCGTGATCAGCGGCTACCTGATCACATCCATTATCCTCTCGGAAAAGGCCGCCGGCACGTTCTCGCTGATCGACTTCTACGAGAGGCGCGCGCGACGAATTCTGCCCGCGCTGCTTCTCGTGGTGGCCGTGTGCATTCCGGTCGCATGGCTGTGGTTGCCTGCATACGACCTGGCGCGCTTCTCCAGGAGCGTCGTCGCCGTCGCATTCTTCGCCTCGAACGTCTTCTTCTGGCTCGACGGGGGTTACTTCGCTGCGGCGAATGAGCTCAAGCCTCTGCTGCACACCTGGAGCCTGGCCGTAGAGGAGCAGTTCTACCTGCTGTTTCCTCTCTTCATCATGCTGGCCTGGAAGTGGGGACGGCGCAGGATGGTGGTGCTGCTGGCGATCGCTGCTTTCGCCAGCTTCACCGCGGCGCAGTGGGGAGCACATCACGGACCCGTGGCCGCGTTCTTCCTGCTGCCAACTCGCGGATGGGAGCTGGCGATCGGTGCGTTCCTGGCGTTCTACTCCATCGGCGGACAGGCCGCTTTGGGCAGCACGACGCGACAGGTGGCGAGCGCGCTGGGGCTGCTGATGATCGCCTGCGCCGTGTTTGCATACGACAAGGACACGCCTTTCCCCGGATTGTCCGCGCTCGTGCCGACCCTGGGCGCGGCGCTGATCATTCTGTTTGCGACTCCCTCGACGCTGGTGGGTCGCCTCTTGGTAAGCAAGCCAATCGTGGGCATTGGGCTGATCAGCTACAGCGCGTATCTATGGCACCAACCGGTGCTCGCATTCGCGCGCATTCGGTACGGGCACCTCACGGAGCTCGTGACTTTCGTTCTGATCGCGTCGGTGTTCATTTTGGCGCTGGTGAGCCGGCACCTGGTCGAGGAGCCGGCGCGTGACCGAGAACGATTCCCCACTCGATCGCTTTTTCGCTGGAGCACGGTAGGCACGCTCGTCCTGCTGACGTTTGGATCGGCGTCCGCACTCGCCTTCTCGTCGTCGCGCTTTGGCGGGGAGCCGCAACTGGCAATCGCGCTGACACGACATCCGGCGGTGTTCGTGTCCAACATGGATGAACGCAGGTTCATCAAGCATCGGCTCGAGGTCGAAACCCTCGATCCCGCTGTCCTGGTATTGGGGTCTTCGCGGATCATGCAGATCGGCCAGACCGCATCGAGGCTGAGTCTGCTGAACCTCGGCGTCAGCGGGGCTTCGATTGAAGACGATATCGCGATCGCGGGGCTCGCCCTGAAGAAGCTCAAGCCGAAGATCATCTTGATCGGCGCCGATCCGTGGCTGCTCAATGCTCACGCTGGGCAGGCGCGTTGGCGTTCGATTTCGCATGAGTATTTTACGGCGCGTGCCGCGCTGGGCGCGGCGGATGCGTCTCGGCCGCCTACGCAGCCGGAGCACTCCGACGATGCGAAACCGGATTTGCTCTCGCCGCTCGGCGTCCTCTATCAGAGAACCAACGTCGCCAAAGTCGGTGCGGATGACGATACGCCTTCGATCCTCAAAGCGAAGATTCGCCGTGACGGCAGCCGAGTTCCGGAGACCGCCAGTGCGTTGACGGATGAAGCGATGGTCCGCGACTTCGACGCCTTGCTCGACTATTCGATGCACCGGTATCGATTTTCACCGAAGCTCAAGCATGAGCTCGAAGCGTTCTTGGACTACGTGGCCGCCAAGCACGAAGTCGCGCTGGTGCTGTCGCCCTATCATCCAAGACTCTATGACCGCATGAAGGCCGAGCGGCCCGTCTTCATCGCGATGGAGCGTCAGTTTCGAGCGCTGGGTGCGAGCAGGCAGATCAAGGTGTTGGGATCATATGATCCGACAACGGTGGGCTGCGACGACGTCGATTTTTACGACGGCATGCACCCGAACGAACGCTGCATGAAGCGCGTTGTCCGCGACTATCTGGCTACGCACGCGCGCACGGACGCTCAGGGCGAGAAGCTGTAGAGCTCGGCACTTTCGTTTGACGGATCCACGGGCCGAAGCGTCGGAGCTGCGCGTCGGCGGAGCAGCGCGTCGTGCGGGCGCTCGCGCGCAGTGCTTGCCGTCGATTGGCGGCCGCTGCAGGTCCGCGCGTCGTGGTGGCCTTGGTCGGCGTGAGCCGCTACTGTTGGCGCGGTCGGAGACCGGCGATGAAGTTGGCGCCCTGCTCGTGGTTGGTTTTGGTGGCGGTCTGCGCGTGCGACGGGCTCGCGGGGGCTCCTGAGCCAGCGGGCGCGCACGCGGAAGGCGTGCAGCGCCAGGGCGGGAAGGAGCGGGCTCCATGCGCAGCTGCCAGCGTTGCGGAGCTGCAAGCTTGTATCGATGGGCTTGCCGACGGAGGCGGGACCGTCGCGCTTGCGGCGGGGGACTACTCGTTGTCGCGGCACGTGCAGATTCCGCATGGCGGGATTCACGTGCGGGGGGCTGGGGTCGGGGCGACTCGGATCGAGGTCGCGGATGGGGCGTGCCAGGCAGGGTTCGTGATCGGGTCGCTCGCGCTTCACTTCGATCAAGTGGGGGTCGTGGAGGACGTTTCAATCCGAGGGCTATCGATCGATGGGAACAAGCGCGGCAATGCGTGCTGCGAGACCTACGTCGGGAGTGGGCTGACGCATTTGTACGTGAACGGGATCTCGGTGTTCAATGCGCGCGATGTGACGATCGCGGACGTGAGTATTCGCGACGCGCGGTCCGGGGGGATCGTGGCGGATCGTGGGGTGCGCAACCTCGCGATCTCGAACGTCGTGATTCAGTCGAGCGCGTGGGATGCGGTGGCGCTCTACCAGACGCGCGGCAGCCGCGTGCAGGACTCGCTGTTCGAAGACAACGCGGCGGCGGGGATCTCGCTCGACTGGTACGCCGATGACAACCTGTTCTCCGGGAACCTGGTGCTGCGCAACGGGGCTGGAGAGCGCGGGCTCGACGTGACGGCGTGTCCGAACGCTCTGCTCGCCACGGCGTCGCCGGGGATCTTCAGCGCCGGGTGCTCCGACAACGTGTTCGTGGGCAACGTGATCGCGGGGAGCGGGAGCAACGGCATCCAGCTGGGGCTCGGGAGCGACAAGCGCACCGGCTCGTCGCGCAATTACCTGGGGCGCAACGTGGTCCGTCAGAGCGCCGAGTTCGGCGTGTGGCTGGTCGGCGACGCGTCGCGCGAGAACGTCGGCGTCGGCATGCTCTACACCGGCAACCGGCTGGGCTCGCTGCTACGAACGGCGACTACGATGGCCGGCGCGCAGCACTACCTCGACATCGGCGCGCAGACGGAGGATCGGTAGCTCGGACGCTCCGGCGGGAGCAGAGCTGGGAGCGCTGCGGATCAGCGGCGCTTGCGGCACCACAGCGTGCAACACACGGCCAGAGCCAGCAGCCATCCACCCAGGGAGCTGCCACGTGGCGACGCGCCCGGTACGGTGCAAGCGCAGCCGTCGTCGCGCTGCGAGCCGCCGTTCGAGCCCGCTGCGCCGGAGTCGTGGTCCGAGCCGCTGCCAGCGTCGTTGCCTGCGCCGCCGCCCTGACCTGCGCTCGAGTGAGAGCCGGCGCTTGCGCTGGCGTCCGCGTCTTGCCCGGCACCACCGCCGCCGCCTCCTCCTTCGCCGCAGCCAGCATCCGGCTGACAGCCCGCGTCGATTTCACCGCCACCGTCCGTGCCACCGGCTCCGCCTGCGCCAGCGCCGCCATCCGTCGCAACCCCGCCGTCCGTGATTCCGCCGTCCACCGGGCAGGTTGCGATCGGCGCGTGCACGCACGCACCCAGGTCATCGCACGCGTCGTCCGTGCACAGATCCCCGTCGTCGCTGCATGCGCTGCCGGCCACCTCGTACGTACAGCTCGGCGTGCAGCAGTCGCCCGCGACTCGGTTGCCGTCGTCGCAGGCTTCACCGTTCTGAAGCGCGCCATTGCCGCAGCTCGGCGCGAAGGTCGCCTGCAGCTGGGTCCCGCCGGCGGCGAGCGTCACGAGGTGAGTCGGCGCGCCGTCGTCGGACCACGAGCTGAGCTCGTAGTTTTCTCCGTCGAATGTCTGCGGCGAGGACGCGCTCACGCTGTGCACGGAACCGACGATCGCTTCGACGTTGAGGGGAGCCGGCTGCGCTTCGCCATCGATCGTCAGGGAAAGCGCGGCCGGCTCGGTGGTGAGCTCGAGCCGCGCGGTCTGCGGCTCGATCGCGATCGAGCTGGTGTCGGTGAGGCCGTGGCTGTCGGTCGCCATCAGGCGGAACTCGAGGTGGCTGGGATAGGCGTGGTCGGGCGCGGCGAACGTCCCGCTGGCGATCCCCGACACGGCCGTGGCCACGTGCTCGTGACAGTGACCGAGCGCATCGCAGTGCTGCAGCACGATCTCCCACGACAGCGCGCCAGGCGGGAGCGCGCCCTCTTCGGCGTCGTCGGCATGGCCGCTGAACGCGATCGTGTCGCCCACGCGCCAGAGGGTCGAGGAGAGCGGCGTGTCGACGACCGCCGCCGGCGGCGTGTTGTCGACGTCGATGACCACCGACTCGTCGTCGAACAGGCCGATCGTGTCGGTCACGCGCAGGCGCACCGTGAAGGTGCCGCCCACGGTGAAGGTGTGGACCGGCGCGGCCGCGGTCGAATCATCCAACGCGCCGTCGCCGTCGAGATCCCAGGCATAGGTCAGCGGGTCGGCGTTTGGATCGGTCGATCCGCGGCCGTCGAAGTGGACCTCGAGCGGTACTGGCCCGGCCACCGGCGAGGCCGTGAGCTGGGCGAAGGGCGCGGTGTTCGAATAGCGGATGCGGCGGATGGAGTTGCTGCGGATGGCCGCGTAGTACAGGTCGCCGCGCGGGCCCACCACGAGGTCGATCGGCCCATCCGCGGCGGTCCGGAACACACGCAGGTCGCCGTGATTGGGCCGGCCGTTTGCGTCCGGCATCATGGTCCAGATGCAATTGCGCGCGTAGTCGGCGAAGAACAGCGCGCCTCCGTACTCGCTGGGAAAGCTCGCACCGTCATAGAAGGCCAGCGCCGACACCGAACTGCTGCCGGGGGCGCAGCCGTCCGCGGTGACGACCTCGTTGCCGTGGTGGTACGCGTAGAGCGGCGCCGTGTGCTGCGCCGGCGCGGCGTACAGGCTCTCGCACAAGGCGAGGTCCGCCGAGTCGTACCCGCCCTGCTTGGCGGCACCTTCGTAGCAAGGCCAGCCGAAGTTCTCGACCGTCGCGTCCGTGGCGTCGGCGATCACGTCGATCTCCTCCCAGGTGTTCCAGCCGACGTCGCCGATCCACACCTCGCGCGTGCCCGGACGCAGCGCGAAGCGGAACGGGTTGCGCAGACCGAACGCGATGATGCGGTCGTCGGAGGCGTCGGGGCCGCCGAACAACGGATTGCTGGCCAGACCGGCGCCGGTGAGCGGGTCGACCCGCAGCACGGTGCCGCCGAGCCCCACGGGATCGCCGGTCGTGCGAAGGTCCTGCGCGCGCAGCGCGCCGCCCTCGGCGCCGGGTGGTTGCTGCAACGCGCCGACGGCGACGGGAGGGTCACCGCAAGGGTTCAGCGGCTGGCCGCGCTGGCCGTAGTCGACGAGGTTGAAGTCGGCGCCTTCTCCCGCGCTGACGTACAGCGCGCCATCGGCCCCGAAGTGCAGCGCGCCGATCGAGTGCGACGGGTACTGTTGGCACCAGTCCTGGATCAGCACCACCTCTGCGCCGTTGGCGACGTTGCCGGCGGCGCGGAAGCGCGAGAGGCGGGCCTGGACCACGCAGCCGTCCGCGGTTCCGCCGGGCGGGTCCGGACAGCCGTCGTCCCAGGACGGCGGCGCTTCGCCTGGCCGCGCGTCGAGCGTGTACAGCAGGTACACGTACGGATGCGCGGCGAAATCGGGGTGAAGCGCGAGCCCGAGCAGCCCGCGATCCCAGAAGCTCTGCACGCGATCGTGGATGTCCACGAAGGTCGTCGGGGTGGTGTCGTCGAGCGAATCGTAGACGCGCACCACGCCGCTCTTTTCGGCGACGAACGCGCGCCCGTCGGGGTGAAACCGCACCGCCGTCGGGTCGTTGAGGCCGGTGAACGCCGCTTCCTCCACGAAGCGCGGCGGCAGGCTCTGAGCATCCGCGGCCCGAGGCGCGCCGAGCACGAGGGCAATCGCCAGCGCAGCCTTGACCCCAACCCGGGAAACCCCGCGCATCGACGACCGCATGCTTAGCGTTATCACCGGTCGGGCCGCAGCGCGAATCACTCGGCTTCTTTGACCGCGGCGTCGACCTGCCGGCTGACCGCGGAGATGTCCATGCGGTCCGCGAGCAGCATGCGCTCGGCTTCCCCGATGCGCGTCACGGCCGCGGCGGCCTGCTTCAGCCCGCGGGCCTCGAGCGCGCGGGCGATGCGCTGCGACGACGTGGACGGCGGCAAGTGGTGGCGCGCCGCGACCTGCGCCAGGGCCTGGTGCTCGAGGATGCGCAACGTCCCCTGTGGGTCCGCGGCGCGCTCGAACAGCCCGCCGAGCGCCGACACGAACGACGCCGTCCCGGCGGGCGCTGGCGGGCGCGGCCGGCGGATCGCCCCGAAGCGCGCGCCGGAGTGCCACAGCCAGACCAGCGCGGCGAGCAAGAGCTGAAGCGCGAACGGCGTCGCGCCGACGTTGCGCAAGTAGCGCGTCATCGAACGGCGTTCGCCGACGCCGAGATGGTACTCGTCGAACAGTAGCGGGCCCTTCGGCGCATACGCCGCGAGCAGGCGCGCGAACAACACCCCACCCTCGCCCGCCGCGAGCTCGCGGTTCTGCAGCATGCTGGCCGAGGCGAGCACCACGACCTTGCCGCGGCCGCGCTCGATCACGACTGCGGCTTCGCGCTGCACCTCCGACTCGGGCATGGTCGGCGCGTCGGGGAAGCTGAGCAGAACGCGCGGCGACTTGGCGTTGTCGTCGATCACCAGCCGGCCGGGCTTGCGCATGGCGATCGGCGGCAAACCCGCCAGCAGCTCGTCCGCCGGGCTGGTCCACACCATGTCCTCGTCGCCGCTGCCCGCGCCCGTGCCCGCAAGCGCCGGGGTCCCGCTGGCGGACAGAGCGGCCGGTACGGCTTCCTCCGCGTCGTCTTCATCGCTGTCGGCGTTCTCGTCCGCGGCGTCTTCCTCGGTCTCGTCCTCGTCGCCCTGACCGCCCACGAGCTCGATCAGCTGCGGGCAATCCGGCGACGACTCGAAGGTGACGCCGAGCTTCTTCGGCAAGTAGTGGCGCGCGCCCGCCACGAGCAGCACGCCGCCCGACTCGACCCAGCGCGTGAGCTCGGCCTGCTCGTAGCGCGAGAGCTTCCGGGCCATGCCCTTGCACGCGCCGAGCGCGACCAGCATGCCGCCGTCGGGTAGCGCCGCGAGGTCCTCGACCCAGCGCGTGGGCCGCGCGTCGAGCGCCTGGGCCAGCAGGAACAAGCCGCGCGTGCCCTTGGGGCCGGCGCCGTAGCTCGAGTACTCGCTGGCGAAACGCCCGCGCTCGGCCACGCGCTGGCAGACGAAGCCACCGCCGAACACGAGCAGTCCGAGCAAGCCCGCGAGCAGCAGCCGCAGCTCGCGGGTCATGGCGGCACCACCGTGCCGATCTGCTCGGCCAGGCGCCGGCACGCGGCGTAGTCGTCGGCGTTCGCCGGCTCGTGCCCGTACCACTTGCGGTCGAAGATCAGCGTGAAGTCGGCGAACAGCTTGCGCGCTTCGCCGCGCGGCATGGCGCGGATGTATTGCCAGTTGGTCTTGCTCGGCTCGAACTCGATCAGCCGACCGCGGTCCAGGCTGGCCAGAGTCGCGAGATACAGCGCGCGCAGCGCAGCGCGCATGTCGCCGCGCGCGGCGTGCGCGGCGGCATCGTCGATCAAGGTCAAGGGCTCGGCGGCGAGCACCTGCGCGCCGTCCGCGTTGGCAGCGGACGCGCGCGGCCCTGCGCGCGTACGGGTGCCGGCGTACAGCGCGATCAAGCCCAGCGCGAGCGCGATGATCGCGATCAGCACCCAGGGCGAGATCGGCGGAACCTGGAAGCTGGGCGGCTCGCGTTCTTCGGCCTTCTCGTCGTCCTGCCGGCCGAGGCTCTTGAGCCACTCTGCGAAGCGCTCGAACAGATCGCCGAGCCAGCCGCCGTCGCGCTCCGCGAACTCGCGGAACTCGCGCCGCCCGAGGATCTCACCGACGTGATCGCGTACCTGCAGGTCGGCCGGCGTGTCCTCCTGGATGAAGGCGGGCTCGTCCTCGGCCGGCGGCTCGCTGCTCTGCGCGCGCGCTCCCGCGCACAGGCCGGTGAGGCTCGCCAGCAGGAACAGCGCGGCAGCGCTCGGCGGAATGCTGCCGCGCTGCACCAGGCGCGCGCGCGGCTGGCTGCTGGCGATGGCTGCGTCGACGGCGGCGTGCAGGTCGGCGCCGTCGCGCCGCGAGCGCGCGACCACGAACGCCTGCGCCGAGATCGCCGCGCGCAGCGGCTCGAAGATCACCACCGTGAACGCGGTCACCACCAGCAGCACGAAGGCGTTGTCGGTCGACAGGAACGACGAGACGAAGGCGACCTCGAGGCCGAGCAGCGAGTGCGCCAGCAACATGACCAGCGCGAGCAACGCGTAGGCGTTGATGAACGCGATCACCATCCCGATCAGGGTGAGCAGCTCGACGAGCATGAACGAGCCGCGCATGCCCGCGGTGTCGTCGAAGGCCTGCCCGAACGCGGCGAAACCGCGCTCGCTCGCGCACGACGCGCGCGCCAGCCACGACGGCGCCACCGCGCCGCGCAGCGCGACGAACGGCCACGGCAAGGCGACGGCCAGCGGCGCGACCAGGGCCATGCCTCCGAGCGGCCAGAGCCACACCCACAGCCCGAAGCCGATGACCAGCGCGGTGACGGCGACGTCGAGGCGCGCGGGCAGCGCATCCGCCACCGGCAAGCTGGGGCGAATGGTCAGCGCGTAGCCGCGCGCGACCCGGCTGAGCGCCACCGAGCGCGCGACGAACGCCAGCACCAAGCAGAGCGCGAACAGCGGTCGCAAGCTGCGCACGCCCTCGACCCGCTCGAGGTAGTAGATGGCGATCGCCAGTAGCGCGAGCG
>Ga0190265_10000562_pt1 | contig 26017 bp, 16 predicted proteins | sample Popmic124T_FD_133135 | JGI IMG/M metagenome (GOLD analysis project Ga0190265, IMG submission 133135) | Populus adjacent soil microbial communities from riparian zone of Indian Creek, Utah, USA - 124 T | ecosystem: Environmental > Terrestrial > Soil > Riparian zone | place: USA: Utah | collected...
ACAGGTCACACGCACGTGCCACGGCCGTCGGCTTCGCGACGGGTACGCCGGGCAGGAGGTCGGCGATGCGGTGGCGGGAGGCGTCCGACTCACCGGCGGCCGACACGACCTCGTGTCCCGCCTGACGCAGCGCGGCCGCCAGGACGGAACCGACCCGTCCGGCGCCGATCACGCCCACCCGGAGCGCAGGGGTGCTGTTCATGCGTTCGAACCTTTCGTTCCAGTCCCACCGACGCCCTCGCTGCACGAGGGCCGGTGTGGGTACCGGACTAGTCGATTGCACGTCAAAGCCTAGGCGACGCGACACGCGCTCGAAACCTGACCGGGGTGTGATGTGGACGACGCCTCAGACGGCCGCGGCCCACTCGTTGCCGTGTAGCCTCGCGCAGGATCGGTGGGCAGGAAGGTCAGGATGCGGATCTCGACGAGGCTCCGGGCACGAGTCCGGCGGCTCGCCCGTCACCGGCGACAACCAGCACGACCGCTGGAACGGGTCCCCAGCGAACTCGAGTTCTGGGATCTGGTCGTCCGGTGCGCACGACGCGCCGGCGCGACGCGGGCGGCGGTTCTCATCGACCGGGAGCACAATCGCCTCCCTCGAAGGATCCGGCGCCGGCTGCGCGATGTCGAGGTCGTCCCCTTCGACGCCAGCAACGGCACCGACGACCTGTGCCTGGCGATGGCGGCAAGCGGACCGTTCGACCTGATCGTCGAGGACACCCGGGGGCCCGGGCGCGTCGATCGTGTCATGACGGTCTTCTTCCTCGTCCGTCGTGGTGGGTTCATCGTCGTACGGCGACGCCCGAAGGCCGCACCCGGAGCGGGGAAGAAGCGTCGCGCTCGGCGGATCGCCCGGGCGGAGCACGAGGCCCTCTCCGACCTGGTCCGCACTGTGACCGCGCGGTCTCTTGCCCGAGCCCTTCCCCGAGTTCCGAAGCCGGACGATGACACCGAGCGTCTGGCTGATGCCGTGTCGTCGATGGAGCTCGTGGCTGGCCATCTCGCACTCCGCAGCGGGGTGGACGCCAAGGTCAAGGTGCGGGAGAGCGAGGCGACCCACCTGCTCGAGGTCGTTGACCCGGCTCTGGGCAGCGTCGTCTCCGAACGGCCCGGAGGCGAGGTCCGTCGACAGGGCTACGTCAGGCAGTATCCAGTACTCCACCCGCGCGTGGAGATCGCCACGCTCCTCGCCCCTGCCGTTCAGCTGCGGGAGTACGTCAACGTCGTGTGTTCACGAGGCCAGGTGGTCACGAGCGGGCGCTGGATCCTGCCCGACACCTATCGCCACAACTACCGCAAGCGACTCGTGAACCGGCAGATGCGAGAGCTCGGCCCCCGGTTCGCGGCCATGGAGGGACCGCTGGAGCCGACGTACCTCAAGGGTCCGTTCTTCCACGTCGACGGGGAGTTCCAGGGGCATTTCGGGCACATGATGACCGAGCAGGTGTCCCGGCTGTGGGCCTGGGAGGAGGCGAAACGGCGCGAGCCTGGCTTGAAGGCGCTCCTGCTGCAGAGGGGTCGCAACGAGCTGAGTTCGTTCGAGGTCGAGCTGCTCGGCGGTGCCGGGATCGATGCCGAGGACATCCTGTTCGCGCGCGGACCCGTCCTTGTCGAGCGACTGTTGTCCGCGACGCCGATGTTCTCGCAGCCGGGTTACCTGCACCCGGAGATCACGGACCTGTGGGACCGGATGGCGGATCGGCTCACCATCTCGATCGACCAGCGTGACCGGCCTACCCGAGTCTTCTGCTCCCGCAAAGTCGGCAAACGTAACTGCCACAACTCAGCCGAGGTCGAACAGCTGTTCGCCGATCATGGGTTCGCGATCATCTATCCTGAGGACCATTCGATCGGCGAGCAGGTGGCCATCTTCCGGCACCTCCGGGTCGTGGCCGGGTTCGCCGGGAGCGCGATGTTCAACTTGGTCTGGCCGTCGACTCCGAAGCGCGTGATCCTGGTCTCGCATGAGTCGTACACGGCCAGGAACGAGTACCTCATCGCCGCGGCAAGGGGCCACGACATCGACGTGACGTGGTCCCTGCCGGACGTGCCTCACGGGGAGCGCAACACCCGGAAAAGGTTCCAGTCCGACTTCACCTTCGACATGGCCAGGGAGGGTGCGCACCTACGCCGGGTGCTGGCCGACTTGTGAGCAGCTGCGTCGGCTACTCCGACGGGGCGACAGCCCTGGTGCCGAAGTACAGCGCGATGTTCTGCGCCACGGTGGTTGACTTCGTGAAGATGACGTACCGCTTGCGGCCGCTTTGACCGGCGATCTTCGGAGTCCTGAAGTCGACCTGGAAGCCATGCGGCTTGGCGATCTGCAGCAACGCTTGTGGCGTGTAGTACGACGTGTGGTCCGGGAAGTAGATGTAACGGTGCCGGGTGAGATCACCGCCGTCGTACACGTTTGTTCCGCAGACCAGAAGCCCGTCTTCGGCGACGAACTGGAAGAGTTTGGCGAAGTCCTCTCGGGGGTTGCGGAAGTGCTCGATCACTTCACTCGCCACGACGATGGGGAACTGCTTGCGTGCCGGCTGGTTGGCATCGTGGAACTCCGCATCATCCCGCACCTTCATGATGTCGCCGATCGCGACGTTGCGGACCCTTTTCAGATTGGCAATGTGTCGATTGTCGAGGCTCCGACCGATGCCATAGACCAGCACCTCGACATTGCGGCGCCTCAGGATATCGAGGCTCATCCGCGCCATGTAGAACTCCCGGCCGGGCTTCTCCTCGGTCCCGATGCGGCTGCCCTGGGGCAGCTGATCCATGCTTGTCGCCGCGCGGTAGCGGTCGTTCTCCTGCTCCTCGATCGCGACATAGCCGCAGTCGCTGCAGATGGACACGTTGCGGACGAGCTCGGGATTCCGCGCGAAACTGACCGGCTCGTACGGCGTCCTCGGAGCACCGCAGACCAGGCACCCATCTGCGACCGGTGTGGGCGCTCGTCCGGTGGCCGCACGCGAAGCTCTCGGCCTGAAAGCGCCTACGATACGGCCCACTTTGCGGCGCAGCCCGCGATTCTCTGTGCCGTACACGCGCGCGACGCTACCTGAGCGAACACGTCCTCGAGATCGGCGGGTCAAGGACGCGGTCCGCGACCGCGCCGGACCGCCCGTTGAACGACGACTCGGATCAGGTCACGACTGCGGAGCTCGCCGACCCGCAGTGCGTCGGGCGACCGGGCGCGTCTGCGCGATTCCTTCTCGGCGAGCCGCTGACGCTCCTGTTGTGCACCTTCACGCCGGGCCTCCGCCTCCGCTTCGGGGATCGCGTCCTGACTGACCGCTTGGGCATCGGCAAGGTGGCGAGCGTACGCCCGGGCGAGCTCGTCCAGGCGGCTGGAGGCGTTCGATGCGACGCCGTGGGAGTCGGCCAGCACCATCATCTGCTCCCACACCGCCTCGGCGATGTCACGGAGGGCAGCGGGAGTCTCGAGCTCGTCCCACGTCACGGCGTGGCGGCGCAGGCCGGGGTCGATGAACTGGTCGACCGCGTCGCCCGCCTCCGGGGAGAGCGCGTACCTGAGTCCGAGCTGGTCCTCTAGGCCGGCGGCGACCGAGCGCCAGTCAGCCAGAAGGTCGGCGTAGCGCACGAAGGCGCGTGGCCGGCCGCGCGTCTCGCGTTCGGTGATCAACGACCCGTTCACCCACCTGGCGGTGTTGAGCACCTGGTAGCGGCGTTGCGCTTCGTCGTCGGTCGCGCCCGCGTAGTACGTCGTTCGGCTGCCGACGACCTCGGCCGGATGTCGGAGCATCGTGACGCAACGCAGCTCCAGACCCACCTCCTGGGCAGCCTCGCGCCACAACCGCTGGGTCCAGACCGTCCGAGGGTCCTTGACGACCACCTGGTCACTGCGGTCGGCGTGCCTACTGAGGAACGTGACGAGGCGGGACCGCAGCTGCGGTGTCAACGTCTCCTGGACCCGGTCGAGGGCGTCCGGACGAGCGTCGAAGATATGGATCCCGGCCGACCGGGCGATCTGGTTGTGGAACCGCACCGACCACCGTGACTCGAAGAATCCCTTGGGGTTCGAGTCGTTGGCGCTCAGGTATGGACCAGGAACGTAGAGGCCGAGCTGGTCCAGCAGCCCGGCCATCGTGCTGGTGCCGCTGCGCCCGACGCCCGTGACCAGGACGAGCAGCTTCATCGTTGCTCCCGCCCGCCCCCGTGCAGCCGGCCAACCCTCCTCAACCGGCGCCGAGCCCGCGCGGCCAGCTCGCGGAGGATCTGGCGGGCCGTGGGGCTGGAGTCGTCGAAGGAATGCAGCACCATCCGTCGGTCCGCCTCGTCGACCACGATGGCGGTCAGCATGTCCGAGCCGACTATCTCGACCCACTTCCGGATCAACCGATCGTGGCGATGCCGCCGCCAGAAGGACGGAGTGATGGTCTCGTCCTCGGGGCGGTTGAATATCACCTCGAGCCACCCCTCATAGGTGAGGTCATCGTCGTACTTCAGGCCTGGCCGGTTCTGCATGTAATGCTGCCACTGCGAAGCCAGGACCCGGCACAACGGACGCAGCGTGACGACGACGTGGGTGCGCTCGGCGTCGAGAGCCTGGAGGATCGAGCCGATCCGATCCGCCGACGCGCCGCGGAAGAACTCGCTGCTCAGCACCGTCACCCGGGCCTCCGACGCGGCGACATCGTCGACCAGCTCGCGCCAGCGCCGCTCCCCCTCCGCAGGCTGGACGGTCGGCAGCGAACCTCCCGCGGCGCTCAATGCCGCGAGCATCGGGTGGGCAGTCGTACCGGGGTAGTGGACGCCCTGGTCAGCAAGAGCGCCTCGGCTCTGGTGGAGCGCGGCTTGGATGGTGGTCGTCCCGGTCTTGTGCGGTCCGATGTGGAGCAGCCGCGAACCGTCAGGGAGCCTCACGCGAGCCCGCTGGGACGACGACCCCACGGGGTCCGCTGGAGCAGCTGCCCGAGCAGCTCTCGGGCGCTCATCGTGCGTACGTCGAGCAGGGCGCGCCGGCGGGCCGCGAGTTCGGCGCGAACGCGAGCGAGCTCGTGCTCCTGCGTGCGAGCCGCTCGTAGCAGCTCCGCGGCTTCCGGCGCCGGCGCGCCATCCGTGGCGGCCCGGAGGACTGAGAACGCGACGTTGCCCGCCTGATCGGCAGGGAGCGGGCTCGAAGTGGCTGCCGGGAGCCGCGTGACGACGGCGTCGACGAGCTCGGACGTCACTGCCGAGCCCGCGGGACCGAGTGCGTCGACCTGGGCGCGGACTTGCTCGACGAGGTCTTGGCGGCTCACAGGCGTCCATGCTAGTCGGCAGCTCCGCTATTTCGTCGATGCCTACGGGCACGGCCCCGTGTGCCAGACTTCGACGCTGCGAGCGAGCGGCGTGCAAGGAGTGGTTGGACCGATGAGGAACGTGGCGGTACTGCTGGCCGGCGGGTTCGGCGTACGCGTCGGGCTCGGCGTTCCGAAGCAACTGATCAAGATCGCCGGGCGGCCGATCATGGAGCACACGCTGGCGGTGCTCGACAGCCATCCCGACGTGGACGAGATCATCGTGATGATGGCTCCCGGTCACCTCGACGCGGTCCGCGCGATGGTGCGAGAGTCCGGTTACACCAAGGTCAGCCAGATCCTCGAGGGGGCCGACACCCGCAACGACACGACCCGGCGGGCACTGGCAGCCCTCGGCGAGGGCGATTGCAAGGTGCTCCTGCACGACGCCGTGCGTCCGCTGGTGAGCCCGCGGATCATCGCCGACTGTTACGCCGCGCTGGACCAGCACGCGGCGGTCGACGTCGCGATCCATTCGGCCGACACGATCATCGAGGTCGACGAGGACAACACGATCCGCAACATCCCGCCGCGAGCACGACTGCGGCGCGGCCAGACCCCGCAGGCCTTCCATGCCTCGGTGATCAAGGCTGCTTACGCGCGCGCAGCGGAGGATCCGGACTTCGAAGCGACGGACGACTGCACCGTGGTCCTGCGCTACCGCCCCGACGTCCCCATCTGGGTGGTCCCGGGCGAGGAGCGCAACATGAAGGTGACCGAGCCGATCGACGTCTACCTCGCCGACAAGCTGTTCCAGCTGACCGCCGGCGCCCTCCCTCCGGCCAGGAGCGACGACTACTACCGCGAGGCGCTCGCCGGCAAGACGTTGGTCGTGTTCGGTGGCAGCTACGGCATCGGCGCCGACATCGCCGAGCTGGCCGCGTCGTACGGCGCGGACGTCGCGGCCTACAGCCGGTCAACGACCCGCACCCACGTCGAGCGCCGCGCCGACGTGGCCGCGGCCGCGCGCGACGCGCTGAAGCGGTTCGAGACGATCGACTTCGTCGTGAACTCCGCGGGAGTCCTGCCTCACGGCGACCTCATGGAGACCTCCGAGGAGACGATCTACGCGGCGACCGAGATCAACTACGTCGCGCCGGTGATGATCGCCCAGGAGTTCTTCCCGCATCTGGCCAGGACCGGCGGGAGCCTGCTGCTCTACACGTCGAGCTCCTACACCCGCGGCCGCAGCGGCTACAGCCTCTACTCCTCGGCGAAGGCGGCGATCGTCAACCTCACCCAGGCCCTCGCCGAGGAGTGGGCGGCCGACGGCGTACGGGTCAACTGCGTCAACCCCGAGCGCACGGGCACGCCGATGCGCACCAAGGCTTTCGGCGCCGAACCGGCCGACTCCCTGCTGGAGTCGACGGTGGTGGCGCGGGCCTCGCTCGACACCCTGCTCTCCCGCGGGACCGGCCACGTGATCGACCTGCGTCGCCATGACCCGGTCGAGGCCGCCTTCCAGGTCTCCGAGGACGCTGGGGACCTCTGACCGCTATCCGCGTGGTGACAGTGTCGCGAACACGTCAGCGAGGTACTGGCCTTCCTTGTCGTGATCGAAGGTGAACGGCGACTGGAAGTCCTGCGGCTCCTGCGGTGCGGAAGTGATCGAGTCGATCTCGTGGCCGAGGGCCGACGCGATGAGGTACTCGTTCCGGGCGCTGTACGCCGTGGAGCTGAGCATGATCACGCGCGTGGGCTTCTCCACAAAAACACATGTTGAACAGCACGCTGCCGGCGAACCCGGCGATCACCTCGGCGCTTCGGAAGGTCTCGACCTGGTCACCGAGTGACAGGTCCTCCGGGAAGACGACCTCGAAACCTTCGGCTCGGAACAGCTCCTCGACCGCGGCGGTGTTGGTGCAGGCCCGCTTCGCGAGCCGCCGCGAGCAAAAGATCCGGCTGGGCCGATCTCCCCCGCCGCTGCTGCTGCTGCCAGGTTGTCACCCACCCTTCGCCACGTCTCCACGATCCTGGGGTGGACGTAGTGAGGGTTCGACAGCATCGGCGTCGCCGACAGCAACCGCTCGACCCGCGCGGGCTCCTGGAGCATGACCACGTCCTCGGATGCGACCCCGGCGGCGGCGTACACAGTGAGCTCGTAGGGCTGCACCTCGGCCCGACTGTTGGTGCCGATCAGGAGCTTGAGATCCGGCACTAGCGCCTTCGCCTCCGGCCACGCCCACAGACGCGACAGCTGTTCGGTGATTAGGTGCCCGACGTGCCCGCGCACCTCGTTGTCCAGGTGGAAGTAGGTACCCGACCGGTACCCGAGGTCGTCGACGGAGTGCGGGAGCCGCGCGAAGCGCGGACCGACCTCCTCGGTGAACCGATTCTCTCAGCCGCCAACGTGCGTTGTGACGATAGGTGTCGGGGAAGATGACTCGGTCGTAGCTGACCACCTGACCGGGCGTCACCACGACATCGTGGTTGTCGCGCAACGAGATGTCGGGCGGCTCGAACGCCCGCGGCGCCTCCCTCCCGCGCGGCGGAGCGGGCTCCCGGATCAGGCACCGTGAGGTGAAGGGTTCGGATGGGATCAGCTCGACGACTAGGTGGCGAGGTGCCGCCTGCTGCCGCAGATACGAGTTCGTCTCGTGCTCGCGCAGCTTGGCCAGGACCCCTGTCGCGCGACTACGCACAACCAGGTGACCGCCGAAGTTTCGGGCATCGTCGCATCCCTCACCCAGTGCATGGTCGTCGATCACGGTCAGGGGTGTTCCACCGCCCGGCACCGGTGCCGGACCAGCGCGCGAGGCTGCGGCTCGGTGCAGCAGCGCCCAGTCCGGACGTAGCGCTGTCGATTTCTCACCAGCCCCGCGGACGATCAAAACGCCGCCCGGACGGAGCTGGAAGAACGCGTCCTGGAACCTCGCCCGGCGGCCCCTCCCGGTTCTGGTGGCGTCGAGGATGATGTCGAACGGACCGGCAACGGTCAGCCGAACATGCCGCCTTGAGCGCGACAACTGGGCAGGGACCGCCACGACGCCCAGCCCCGGATGGCGGGCCCGGATCCGCCGTACGACGGCACCCCTGCTTGGGCCTGCGCAGCACCGCGACGCGATCCGCCCCGGGTGGAAGGTGCTGATCGACGACGGCCATCAGGGTGGGCCTGCCGGGCTTCTGCGCCTCGCGCCGCCCGAAGCGCACAGCGAGCCCTCGCACGCCACGACGGATCCCGGCGAGCGCGGGAGCCGTCATCGCGCGCCCTCCCGCTCGCCGATCTCCAGCATCGCCGTGGCGAGCCGTTCGGCGGCATGACCGTCCTGCAGGTACTGGTACTTCTTGTTGAACGCCGCGATGGCCGGCCCGTAGTCGCGCTCCAGCGTCGGCAGGTCGGCGAGGGCCCTGACCACCTGGTCAGCGTCGTCGAGCAGCGGACCGGGAGCGGTGTCTGTGTAGTCGTAGAGGAAGCCCCTGAGGCCGCCCGTGTACGACGCCAGGTCGGGGACGAGGAACACCATCGGGCGCCCCGTCAACGCGAAGTCGAACCGCAGCGAGGAGTAGTCCAGCACCGCCGCGTCGGCAGCGAGGATGAGGTCGTTGATCTCCGGGTAGTCGGTGACGTCGATGAGCCCGGCAGACCCGGGTTGGCGATCCGATCCCTTCGCGTGGAAGCGGTGTCCGCGCATCAAGAACACGTAGTTGGGGCCGAGCCGCTCGGTGGCCGACTCGAGGTCGAGATGCTGGATCAGCTTGGCCGACTGGAAGTTCGTCGCCATGTCGTCGCGCCAGGTGGGTGCGTAGAGGACGGCGACCTGTCCATCGACGATGCCGAGACGCTTGCGAGTAGCCAGTCTCGTCCCCTCGGCGCTCGGACTCACGAGCGCGTCGTCGCGGGGGTATCCCTGGTTGAGGATCGGTCCGTCGTAGCGGAACTCACGGCGGTAGTAGACGTCCATCTCCGGTGCCGGTGTCGTGATCAGGTCCCAGTCACGAGAGGTGCGTCCGAGCTCGACCTCGATACGCCGTGGCGTGAACTTCTTCGCCTCCCACATCCGGAGTCCCATCGACTTGGCGGGGTAGCCGTGGAAGGTCTGCACGACGACCTGTCCTCGGCGCTTGGTGAACCAGCGGTCGAGGTCGGTGTTGTTGACGACGTACTTCGAGGTCGACATCACGCGGTACCACTCACGACTGCGCATCAGCACCGGGATGCCACCCTCGGGCACCCGCGAGGAGTAGTCGGCGATCCCCCAGTAGAGCTTCAGGTCCGGGCGGCGTCGGCGGAGCTCCTCGTGCAACGCGAGCTGGCTGTCGGTCGCCGTCGCGCCCCGGTAGGACTGCAGGTAGATGGCGTGTTCGTCGACTGGCCCGACATCCGAGCGATGCCATTCCTGCAGGATGTGCTGCCCTCGCGGGCCCCACGCCTCCGGCTCGAGGGCCGCGGCGACCATCAGGCCGGAGGCCTCCGGGCCGTTCCGGCGCGGACGGACCCGTACGTCGTCCCCGATGCGGAACTCCCCGACGCTCTCGACGAGCTTCGGGCCGAGCCAGAGCTGGCCTGCACGCTTGGGGCCACAGGTGAGCGAGAAGGCGTACGCGCCTACTGGGATGACGCTGTCGCCGAGGCCCCACTCGTCCCATCTGGTCGGGAACGTCGCGTCGAACTCGCCCGGAGCCACGTCACTCGACACCTCCGCCGCGAGGGTCGCACGCTTGCCGGACAGGACGAGGGAGGCCTGTCCGGGCGGCGGTCCCAGCCACCGTCCGCGCACTCGGATCGATTCAACCCCCGGCTCGACCTCGTCGAGCAGCAGCACGTCCGCGCTGTCGACGAGCTCGACGTTGCCGCTGTTGGTGACCGAGAGCACCGCTCGGCCCGCCCCTACCCCAAGCCAGGGCTCCTCGGCTCCACCGGGCCACGCGATCGGTCGCTCCGCACCGTTCTTGGCGATCGCTCGGAGCGTCCAGTGACCCCGAGGCTGACCCGGTCGCGTGAGCTTGGTACGCGGCAGGTCGAGCCGAAACGCGTAGCCCGAATCGGCAGGCTCCAGCCGGCAACGCGTCGACGCACCGTCGGCGTACCGGGCGACCAGACCCGTGAGTTCCGCGCCTGCCGACTCCAGGCGGCCGGTCACGCCCTCGCCGGCGACCTCGGCCGCGATCAGCCGCACCTGTGCCTGGGGCAGCACCGCCACGCGCACGCCGGCTTCGCCGTCGGGCGCCAGGTTGACCCGGTGCCCGGCCACCCATCGCGAGCCGAAGTGGCGGGTGAGGAGCATCCCCGGCGCGCCGCGTTCATCGCGCTTCAGCGCGGCCCCGGTCCTGGTCAGGCCGCGATGCCGAGCGGTGACCTCCACGTGCCAGGAGATCGGTCCTCCCGCTGCCGTGCGCTCCGCCGACCTCCGCACCAACTCTGCGGCGTCGACGACGGCGGTGCAGCCGCCGAGGCTGTAGTCCTGGTGCTGGTGGCCGATGGTCAGGTTCGCCTCCGCGTCGGTCCTCGGTCTGGTGGACAGGCCGATCCGCTCGCCGGATCCTGCATCGACCAGCGAGACCTCGAGGTCCGGACGCTCGCCCGCGCCGTCGACCTGATCGATGCGGACCAGAAGGTCGAGCTCGATCGCCTCCGCGCTTGACCAGCGCAGGCTGCGCAGGATCGTTCGCAGCGGGGTCTCGGCCTCGTGCATCACGAACTGCTCGTCCGGCACGCCGACCTCGCGGTCGCCGAAGAACGGGAGCACGGCGTACACGATGCCGTCCCTGACCTCGGTGGGACGATTCTCGCGCTCGAACCACCGTGCGGCCACGAACTGTTCGAGCTCCTCACGCCGGTCGTGCATGAGGAGCCAGAGCTTCACCCTGTTCTCCGATCGGACCCGCGCCCAGACGCGGGGATTGATTGCCGCGTCGAGGCGGAGCACGTAATCGCGCAACGCGGCCCACTGGGCGTCGTCGGCGCGCTCGACATCGTCGAGGTAGCGGACGATCGCGAGATCCAGCACGCCGAGGTGCCAGCTGTCGCGCAGCTCGGTGGACCCGAGGCCGGCGAGCCTTTCCTGAGTCGCTTCCTGACCCTCGATCCAGTCGTACAGGTCGGCAATCGCCTCGTACATCTGGTCAAGCGGCGTGCCGTGACCGCGGTTCATCGCGGTGTAGGTCGGCTGGGCAAGGACGTCGAAGGCCGAGGCACGCACGTACGCCGTCAGCGCGAGCTCGGCGTCGCCCGACTCGACGTCGGCGAACTCCAGCTCGGTCCCGCGCCAGAACGTCGTGCGGAACATCCGGTTGCCGATGCCGACGTCGGTGATGGCGAGCGGAGTCTCGGCGAGCGTGGTGCCCACTCGCCTCTCCTCGTGCGCCGGGTCGTAGGGATCCAGCACCGAGTCGTGCACGGTGCGTCCGACCGTCAGCCGGCCGACGGCGAGGTCGGAGCCGGAGTCTTCGAGCGAGGTGACGAGGCGTTCCACCCCGTGCGGGGGCACCACGTCGTCACCTCGGACGAACATCAGGTAGTCGCCGCGCGCCGCCGCAGCACCGCGGTTGCGCGCCGGGCCCCGCCCGCTCACCGAACCGCGAAGGATCCGCAGCCGGTAGTCCTCGCCCTGATGGCGGCGCGCCGTGTCGGCAATCAGCCCGGCCTCCCCGTGTCCGGAGACGATGATCTCCAGCTCCTCGTAGGTCTGCCCCCGAAGCGAGGTGATTGCCTCGTCGACGTACTCGGCGTCCTCATCGTCGGCGGTCACCACCACGGTGACCCGCGTCCGGCGAGGCGTGGAGCCGAATCGCTTGCGCACCGCGCGCAGGCTCCGCCGACCCGCAGCAGGAAGGGCCCGGTCGAGGCCACGCGCCAGGCGTACTACCCGAGGGTCACGAAGCACAGAATCTCCATCTCACGCCGATGTCGGCGGGTCAGTTTAACCGGCCGCCCTGATCCCGGTTGCCGGTCGCTAGCGAAGTTAGAGTTTTCCAAACTCGGGCGATTGTCTCGAGTTTTCAGGCTGCCTGGACCATGCGGGCACTGTCGACGTAGGTGTGGACGTGCCGATCGATCACGGTCAACGCAGACCGCAATTCTTGCGGCACAGGTGGCTGGTCGGCGGCGATCAACGGTCGCAGGAGCCGATCCTGGACCTTGGTGTAGAAGATCGCCACCCGCAACCCGTCTGCGGTCAGGTCGTAGGTGTTGCTGTGTGACCGGCGCCCGATGAGGCCGTTGTCGCGGAGCCGGGCGAGGTCGTAGCTGGTGTCGCGCGTCTGAATCTCCCTTAGGGGTGGCGTGGGGCAGGTTCTCGTCGGCTCTCTTGGTCCCGGTGGAGGGTTGGCAGCGATCGTTCCAGCCTTCGATGAGGGTGCGGATCGCGCCGACGAGTTGGTTGACGGTGTCGAAGGAGCCGCGGCGGGTCGCCTGGCGGGTGATGATCCCGAAGAACACCTCGACGAGGTTGAGCCAGGACCCGCTGGTGGGCGTGAAGTGTAACCTCCTCCGGGCTCATGGCCAGCCAGTTGTTGATGTCGTCGTGCTTGTGGGTGTGGTAGTTGTCCCGGACCACGTACAGCTCGCGACGCGGGTGGGCCTTGGCGACGTTCATGAGGAAGTCGAGGAACTCGGCCTGCCGTGCCGGTCGTAGCACTGTTTGCCCACCGCGGCCCCACTGTGTGCCGGTCTTGCCCGGCGTTCCCTCCGTTGTCGGGGAGATTGTGTGCCCGTCCTGCGCTGCCGCCGGACGGGCGCACACCGCCGTCGCTCAGGACGCGGCCGGATTGCGAGAGTATCTGGGCGGGCAGACGGGGACGCGTCTTGCAGGAGAGTTGTGTTTTCCTCCCTTCCAAGCAAGCCAGAACACGCGTTCCCGTTGCTGTCGCCGGATCCGTATCCGGACCCACTCGTAGACTCCTCCTTCGTGACCCCAGAAGCCCAGTCCGACATCCCGCTGCCCCCACGCCGACTGCGAATGGGCGGTGTCCACTTCCGCAGGGACGCGGACTTGGTCCGAGCTGCCCAGCGGGACGTGCGGATCCTTCGCCGCAGGGCCGGTCTTACCGCCGAGTCTCGCTTGCTCGACTGGGGCTGCGGAGCTGGCCGGCTGGCGATCGGAGTCAAGCACGTCATGGGGCACGTCGCCGACTACCACGGCGTTGACGTCCAGCCCGACCTGCTCAACTGGGCACGGGACAACCTCACCGACGCCCACACCCGCTTCACACTGGTCGACCAACGCAACCCGCGCTACAACCCGGACGGCGACCAGGCTTACGAGATCCCCACGGCGGACGAGTCGGTCGACGTGCTCTACTCGTACTCGGTCTTTTCCCACATGCTGACCGAGGACGTCGCCGGCTACGCCCGGGCGATCGCCCGCGCACTCGCGCCGCAGGGACGCGCCTGGCTGACCGCCTTCGTTGAGGACGGCGTTCCGGACTGTGTCGAGAACCCCGACGACTATCACAAGATGCCCTGGAAGGGCCCGCTCCACTGCGTGCGCTTCGACCGCCGGTTCTTCGAGGATGTCCTCCTCGACGCTGGACTGGCCGTCGACGAGTTCGTCCACGGCCGAGAGACCGACGGCCAATCCATGTACGTCCTGCGCAAGCGCGGGTGACCCGATCCATCAAATCCCGAAGCCCGACGATCGACCAGACGTCGGGGGTCCTCGTCAAGGACACTTGGCGGTCCGGCGAGCTCCGCATGTGAACCCATGTCACCGGCTCCTGGGTCGTCTCAGCCCGGCAAGCGCAGCTAGGGTTCCAACTCGGGCGATTGTCTTGAGTTTTCGGGCTGCCTGGACCATGCGGGCAATGTCGACGTAGGCGTGTATGTGCCGATCGATCACGGTCAACGCAAACCGCAGTTCTTGCGGCGCAGGTGGCTGGTCGGCGGCGATCAACGGTCGCAGCCGGGCCTTGGCGGGCTCGATGCTCCGCACGTGGCCGGCTTCGGGGGTGACCCAGGCGATGTGAGCTCGTCGAGAAACGCCGGGCACACCACATCTCGGGGCGGGATGGCAGCCGCTGCCCGGGGTCTGCGTACGCCGCCACTCAGTGGCCGCCCTTCTGGACCCGTAGTGCGGGGTGCGCCGAGGCGGCGCCGGGTGTGACCTGTGGGTCGGAGCAGAACGGTCGGCCGTGGTAGTGCCTGAAAGCCGCGTCCGCGTGGATCACGAGCGCTGTTCGGGCCCATCGGGCAAGCGTCGGGTCGTGCCGAGTCCTCTGGAGCAGTTCGCAACGCCGTTCGTCGGCGCCGGGGCGGGTGTCACCGGTGACGACCTCGGCGTTGACCAGCTCCGTCAGTTGGTTGTTCAGGCGATTCGCGTGAAGGGCAAGGAACGCCCCCGGCAAGGTGATCGCCCCCACCGAACCAAGGAGCACCGCGAACGCGGCCCACGAGGCGAAGTCCACGCGGGCCGGTAGAAGTCGGCAGACGGCCACGACGGCACACACAAGCGCGAACGCGAGACCGGTCCAGGTCACGACGGCGTTGCGGTAGAGGACTCCCGGCTCGTCGACCAGGAACCGCGACCATGCGGAGAGTCCCATGACCGTTGCCGGACCGAGTCCGCCCAGCAGGAAGACCCCGGCTGTCGCGAGGAGCAACGCGGCCTCGGCATGAGGCGGCGGCGCTGCCACCTCCCTGGCCTTCTCGGCGACTCCGTGCCGGGAGACGCCGGGCGGGGCAGTCCACCAAACAACGCACAGGGCCGCGGCCGCAAGCGCGCCCGCCAAGACGGACCATCCGGTGGGGCCTCCAGGGACGGCCACCGTGAGGCCGGCTTCGCCGACGCTCGTCCGCAGCTCACTGTTGCCCGTGCCTGGGGCTGTCGAGAGCACGTTGTAGGCGATGGTTCGCAGCGTGCCACCGCTGAGCTCGGGCAGCACCGCCTGGTAGCAGCCACCCTCATCACAGATCCTCCGCAGCATCACCCGAGTGATGACGAACGCGGGCACAAAGCCCCCGAGGTAGGCCGCACCGGTCAAGAGCTTCGCCCGCCGGCCCTGCCTCTGGTGGTCCCGCGACGTCACCGGGAACACTGCCAGGGCGACCACCACCACCGGCACGGCCGGGAACGCGAGCTCGTAGCGGAAGGCCGTCACGCCCCCGACCACGATTAGGAACACAACTGTCGCCACCAGCGTGCGCCGTCCCCTCTCCGCCACCAGCCGACTGAGCCACAGCACCAGTGCCACGACACCGAAGATCGCAACGACTGCGCCATACGTCGACACCGGGTAGGACGTCCAGCCATTGAGTCCGTTGAGGACCGCCGTGTGCGGCCGAGCGCCGACGGCAACCGCCAGCGCGCCAGCTGTCCCGATCAACACGAGGGTGCGTCTCGACGCGCGGACGAGGTGCCCCTCCTGCGCACGCCAACGCACGGTACGCACCATCGCCACGGCACAAGCGAGGGCTGCCGTGGCGAGTAGGAGCTTGAGCACGGACAGGAAGACCGTCACAGATGTGCCCGTCGCGACCCCCGCCTGGATCAATGCCCTGGCTGCGAGGCGGCGTTCGAATTCGGTGAGGACGTTCACCCGGCCGTTGTCCATCCGCACCTCGAGTGCAGCCGGCAGCCTGCGCACCTCTCCGATCGGGGACCACCCCGTCTCCGATCCCAGGGCCATGTACCACCAGCGGTCGTCACCGGTGATCGGTGCCGCGAGCACAGGGAAGAGGAAGACGAGCGCCACCACCGCCGCCAAGGCAACGGCCACCCGATGCAGCACCATCGCCGTGCGTGGGGCTGACCCGGACATGTGGTTACCCTAACTAGGGTGTGCCGGTGGCCCGCACAGGGAGCGCCGGACTACCCGACGCATGATGCTCTTCGATGCCTTGTCGGCCGGTTCCCCGCGGGCCGACTCGTCGACCTAGGCGCGGGTCACGGCCAGTTCTCGCTGCGCGCGGCGGACGCCGGCTGGGACGTGACGGCTGTGGACGCGCGGGATGAGCGCTTCCCCGCGGGCGACAGGGTCACCTGGGTCAGGCAAGACGTCCGCACGGTCGATCTGGACGGCTTCGACCTGATCCTGTCGGATGCTCGCCGAGCACGGCTATCCCACGGTCTTCGCCGGGGTGCCGTGGGTCACCACGGACCGCACGTTCTTCCTCTGCCTGCCCGCGTGAGCTGCGGAACGTCGAGCTCACGACCTCGCTGACGCGGCGCGTAGCGTGGCCACCCTGGCACTGAGGACCCGGGCCCGGGCATCGAACGTGTGCTCCCGACGAACGTGTTCGCCGAGGGCCTCACGCGCGCGGCGGTGCTCCTCGCTCTCCGACTGGTGCTTCCGGAGCAGGTCGGGGATCTCGTCTGGTCGCTGGAAGGTCAGCACGACATCGCCGAACACGTCGGCGATCTCCGGGAGATGGTCGCTGATGACGCGGGCGTTGCACGCCGTCAGGTCGAAGAGGCGGTTCGACAGCATGCCCTCCTCCCGCATGTCCTCCCAGTGGTCGTTGAGCACGGCGTCGGCAGCGGCGTACACCGCCGGAAGCTCATCGTTGGGCAAGTAGGGACCGCGCCACGCGCCCGCCGGGAGCAGCCCCTCCCAGCGACGGCCGTACACGGCCGGGACGAGTCCGGCCGCCAGGGCCGACTCGACGGAGGCGCGGGAGCTTGGCACACGTCCGCCGCGTGCATTGGCGACGACCAACAGCTCGTGGCGGCGACCGGCGTCGGGATCGACGGGGTGGAACCGGCGGTCGTCGGTGCACTGCATCAGGAGCTCGACGGGGGCGGCTCGCCGCTGGCCGATCCGCTCACACCAGCGAGCCGACGCCCCGAAAACCAGGTCGAAGCCGTCGAGCTCGCGTGCCGACACCCGTTCGGGGTGGCTGATGACCCAGACGAGGTTCGTGTGCAGCGGGTTGGGCCGATAGTTGCCGAGCCCGCGCAGCACCAGCGTCACGTTGTCGAGCCGGGCTGTCGGCCGGTACCACTCTTGTTGGCAGTCGATCGTCACGTGGTGCCCGAGTCGTTCCAGCGAGTCGCGCAGCGCCTCCGCAAAGTGCCAGTCGCCCCAGCTCTCCCGGTGAGGCACGTCAGGAGCACCGATTTTGATCGACCACCGCAAGGGGCCCTCGCCGCCTCCGCGGACCAGGAGCGCCGAGCATGGCTGCGAGGGACGGCCGGAGCTCAGTACGCCGGCCAGTTCGTAGCCGTCGTCCTCGAGCCGGCGGGCGAGCTTCGACGGCCGCCCGTTCCACAGCTCGCGCTGGAGGCGGTCGTTGTCTCGCTGGCTCGGCGAGCCGAGCACCCGTGGGTGGGAGGCGACATCGGCTTCGCGGAGCGCGACGCGGCTGGCACCGACGCAAGCGGGATCGAGGTTGCCGTGGTCGGCCACCCGGATCGACAGCTCGCCGCCGGACAGGTGGTCCACGAAGAGCGGGTCGAACCCTGAGGCCTCGACGAAACGGTCCGCTCGAACGGCGAGGCAGGCGTTGACGGCAGCGTCGACCGGGCGTGTGTCGCGCACCTCAGGTGCGTCCCCAGGGAGGTCCTGGTGCACGTTCACCGAGTCTCCGTTGGTCAGGAAGTGCAGTCCGGCCGACCACACAGTCCCGCCGTTCGTGAGGAGCAGCGGCTGAACGGCGGGGTGCGTGGCAAGGGCGTCGACCAGCGGTGCGTCCCAGTTTCGTTCGCACCAGGCGTTCTCCGCCATGAAGACGAGGGTGCCGCCCCGGGCGAGTGAGGCTCCGACGTTGCGTGCCACCTCGACGGACACCTCTCCGGAGAGGCGACGCACGTGGGTGTGTGGGAGGGACTCGGTCGCCATCACGAGGCGGGTGCCCTCGTGGTCCGGCATGTGGGTGTCGACCACGACCACCTCGATGGATCGAGCCGCCGTTGCCAGTGCGCGGTGCATGGTGGCCACGGCGGGACTCGCGGTCTCCGTGGCCACCACCACCAGGGAGACGAGGTCCGGGTCACGCTCCGGGAGCGAGCAGCCGACGGCTTCCCAGTCGACGAGGGTTCGTTGACGGACGAGCTGCCGGTAGCTGGGAGGCTCCTCTGTCGAGGTGAGCCCCATGCGCTTCTCCCAGGGGTCGTACTCGGTGGCGATGACGGGAAGGAACCCGAAGTCGGTCTCCCGGGCCATCCGGATGAAGAGGTCCCAGTCGACGTTGCGGCGCAGCGTCTCGTCGAACGTTCCCGTCGTCTCGAGCAGACCACGCTCGTGCACCAGTGCGATGCAGTCGATGTAGTTGCGCTCCATCAGCGCGCCGCGCGAGAACGGCATGCCGCGCACCAGCGAACGGCCCTGACCTCCGTGCTCGGTCAACGCGGACATCGCGTAGCCGACCCGATGCCCTCGGGTGACCATGAACGCCACCATCAGCTCGAGGAAGTCCGGCCGCCAGGTGTTGTCCGAGTCGAGGTAGGCGATCAGGTCGCCCCGCGCCCGGCCCAATGCCGTGTTGCGGGCGGCCGCAACGCCGCGCGACTCCTCGTGTCGTAGGTACTCGACTCGCGGGTCGTTGAGGAACGCGCCCAGCACGTCGACGGTCTCGTCGGTGCTGCCGTCGTCGACAATCACGAGTTCGACGTTGCTGTAGGACTGCGTGAGAACAGAGGCGATCGCGTTTGTGACGACGGTGGCTCGGTCCTTGGTCGGGAGCAGGACCGAGACCAGAGGCCTGTCGGGCAGCGAGGACGCCGCTGCGTGGAGCGATTCCTTGAGTTCGGCCTCGGCGGCGTAGTCGAAGTCGGTGTGGTCGCGCTCGAGGTGGGAGTATCCCCGCGCATCGCGGATCGCCACGGCAGCGTGGCGGGCGGATGCCAGGAACTCCTGGGACGTTCGGCGCGTAGCTGGAGGGCCTTGGGGCAGGTTGGGATCCAGATCCTCGACAGGAGCACACGTGCGGTTGGACGAACGTAGGAAGTGGGCGAGCGGTCCGAACCGCTCGCCCTCGCTGTCAGGGTTCTCCCGGAGGTAGACCTCGGCGTCGAAGCCGGGGTGCGGCGAGAGCCGACGGCGTGCTCCAGCGGTCAAGTAGTGCACGAGTGGCGCCTCGGCGATCTTCGGACGTGAGCCGTAACCCGGCTTCGCACGTATCTGCTCCAGATACCACGACGCGACGAAGGCCGGGTGTGGTGACAGCCCTGTGGCTGCGCCGTCCGCAAGGTAGTGGCCCAACGGGTCATCGGCCGCGGCACCGGGGTCGTCAACCTGGCTCAGGTACCACTCCGCATCGAAGAGCCCGCTCGTGCGCACGATCTCGACCGCGGTCTCGCGATCGGGCGCAGACCACTGCTCCGGCCCCGCACCCCGCCGGGTTGCCGCTCGGCGAAGCCGGCCAACCTCGTCGTCGAGCTCGGCCAGGCGTGCGTCTCGCTTGGCGACGGCGGGGACTCTCCGCCACATCCGTCTCACAAGTGCGGTCATACGACGTGAGCTCCTGCGCGCGCTGGCGGCACTGGTCACCGAGATATTCCCATCCTTCTTCATCGCTGAGGTCGGCTCGAGATGCCTCGATCTTCGCGTCATGCAACAGGCGGAAGTGCCGAGCCGTGGCTCGCCAGCCGCTCGAGCTGTCGCTCGAAGAGCTTGTCGATCCGGATCTGATCAGTCGCGGCCAGCCCTTCGCGCCACGAGCCCGAGTGGCTGCGTTCGGCCGTGAGCTCCCGGTCGAAGAACCTGCGCATCTCAGGATCCGGCTCGCGACCCAGGAAGTCGACGAGCGCGGCGTAGTGCTTCTCTCGCTCGGGACCCACCAGGGCCTCCAGCCGAAATGTCCGGACCCGTGCCGGATCCGCGCCGTCGATCGCCCGGTGGATGTCGATGAGTTTGTCGGCCCACCACACCAGTGCCGACTCGACATCGGTCGGCCCCCACGGGCGACGGGCAACCGAGGCCGCCACGTCGCGGCCGTCACGGACCATGTGCACGACGCGGGCCCGGGGAAACATCCGGCAGAGTGCATCGGCTGCTTGTGCGTTCGCCGGGGTCATCTCCACCCAGGTCGCCGCCCCCGCCCCGCGGCGGAAGGGACGGATCACGTCTTGCAGGTAGCGTTTCGAGGCACCCCAGGGGTCGACCTCATAACCCTCGCGCAGCCTGCGCAGGCCGCGCCGCATCGTTGGGCGGGTGGCGATGACGTGGAGGCCGCGCGCTCCGTTGCGTGGGGGACGCTCGTACCACTTGTTTCGCATCCGGCGGGCGAACTGATCCACGGTGACGCGCCCCGCCGCCAGGTCCACAAGGCCGCCTGGGTCGACGTGGAACCTGAGCTCGATGGGAACGAGTGCGACGTCCGCCCGCGCACCGATCAACTGTGCCACCACGGTCGTCCCACTACGCCCCGTACCACCGACGAATACGGGCGCGCGAACCTCTCGCTGTGGTGGCACTTTCGTCGCTCTCCTCACTGGGTCGCTTCGTCGTCCAAGATGGTCACGGAACGCCCCTGAAGCCTCGGCGGGGATGCTACCGCTCGCCTCTCCCGGCGCGGCCCCAGCCCGCGAAGCGCTTGCGCCGAGATTGGGCGGCCTCCACCCGCAGGGTGAGGGTCTGCGCGCGCGCGATCGATGTCGCGGACATCGACCCCAGCGACGTGCGCCAACTCTGCTTGGGGAGCTGCGGCTGAGCTGGGATGAAGACGGCTCGGTGGTCGTCAACCACCCCGACGCGCAGGTGCACGCCCCACCTCCCCTCTGGCAGTTCCGCGACCGGAACCCGCGCCGAGAGCCTCATGCCATCGGCCTTGACGGGGAACGTGCGAAAGTCCGCGGCGCCGTTGCCGATCGCGACGGCGAGCGGGGCCTCCACCCTGAGGACGGCCGTGCCGCGGACCAGCAGGTCCGTCCCTGCCCACGAGACAGCCCAACCGTCGAACGCCTTGGCCACCTTGGCCTCCTTCCCGCCGACGTCGAGGCTGAGGGCGCCAGTCGGGGTGAGGAAGGCCCGGGCGGTCCACTTCGTGCCCGAACCGACCGTTGCGAAAGTGAGGGCTGGGTCGGTCACCAGTTCGTCCGAGCCACGGCCGCGGAGCCAAGGTGTTCGGCTGATTCCCTGCTGCGAGATCTGGAGGTGGACGTTCCAAAGGCCGTCGGGCAGCGGCTCGCCGTCTGCGACGGTGAGCAGGTTGACGGACGCCTCGAACCCGTGGTCCTCGGTGGTGGTGGCCGCGGCGACGAACTCCTGCGACGGGTCTCGGCGGCGGCGTAGGACGACCTCGACCTTCGGTGCGGGTGCGACGTTCCCGAAGCGTGCGTTACCGGTGATCCGCAGCGAGCCTGTGGAGCAGTGGAACGACTTCAGCGTGTGATGCACATTGATGCGATCGGTGATCTCGTAGACCTCGTCCGGCACCGGCACCGCTGGGTCGCGGAAGTAGGCCAGGTGGGCGAACACGCGATCGCCCTCCACAGTGATCTCGTACGGCGTGCCGGCGTCTTCGAGTTCGAAGGCCCGCATCGTCTCCTCAAGCAGCTCTCGCCTGGCGAGCTCGCAGACGACCCGCATGCCAGGCTTCAAGTCGTGCGCCACCTCGGGGGAGAGGTGGGTGTGAATGAGTGCCGCCACCCAGGACAGCTGGGCCTTCCGCTCATCGTACGGGCTCTTGGCGATACCCCTCATCGCCAGCCTCAGGTCGAACTGGAACTGCCGGACGAGCAGCCTGGCGCGTTTGGCGGGATCGGGAACTTCCCGGCTCAGGAGCTCGCACATCCACTCCATCGCCCCGAGCCGATTCGAGACCGTGCCCGATTCGCTCACGTGCTGACCGTCGTCGCGCCACACCGCGAAGTAGTAGTCGTAGTCGGCGAGGACGGTGATCCGACGCGCACGAAGGTACGCCAGCGCCGTGAAGGGCTGGTCGGAGCAGGTGGGGAAGTGCGTCGGGAACCGCAGGTCGTGCTCCTCGAGCAGGCTTCGGCGGAACAGCTTCAGGGGGGCGAGGGTCCAGAACACCTGCGACTCGAACAGGTCGGCATCAGGCTGATTCTCCCTGAACATCCTCTCCGGCACCGGGCGACCGCCGACTCCCCTCATCCGGCCCAGCACGACGTCCGCGTCAAGGTCGTCCGCCGCGTCGACCAGTCGCTCCAGAGCCTCGCGACCGAGGTAGTCGTCCGCGTCGACGAAGAAGACGAAGCGACCGCGCGCCAGGTCGAGGCCGGTGTTGCGGGGGGTGGCCGGCCCTCCGGAGCCAGGCTCGTGCACCACGTGGAACAGGTCCGGATACTGGGCCGCCCATCGGTCGAGCTCGACGCCGGTGCCGTCGGTGGAGCCGTCGTCGACGACGATGACCTCCATCCGGTCTCTCCCCAGCGTCTGCGTCACCACGGAGTCCAGACACTCGGCAACGTATGGCATGGCGTTGTAGGCGGGGATGATGACGCTCACGTCGGGTACTGCTGACCGGCCCATCGGAACCGGTGCGTGGTCACGTGTCACAGTCGTTCCACCTTCAGACCCGGGCAGCGATTGCGGGTGTCGAAGACGTAGGACGCACAGTCGGCGACCAGGTCGTAGTCGAAGGAGTCGTGGTCGGTCAGGAGCACTACCGCGTCTGCTCTAGCGAGCTCGTCGGCAGTCAGGTCGACCCGGACGACGCCGACAGGCAACAGCGCGGGCTCGGTGTACGGCTCCACCACGCGCACCTCCGCCCCCAGGCCGAGCATCTGGCGCGCGACGACGACCGCCGGAGACTCGCGGATGTCGCCCACATTCTTCTTGTAGGCGAGACCCAGCACCAGGATCCTCGACCCGTTGACGGCGAGCCGTCGGTCGTTGAGGCCGGCCTGGACCCGCTGCACGATGTAGTCGGGCATGTGGTCGTTGATCTCGGTGGCGGCCGACACCATGCGGATGTCGCTGCGGGAGGTCTGCCGTACCTGCCAGAGCAGGTACGACGGGTCGATAGGGAGGCAGTGGCCGCCCACCCCCGGCCCAGGTGTGAAGCGCATGAATCCGAACGGTTTGCTGTCGGCCGCGTCGATCGCTTCCCAGATATCGACGCCGAGCTCCGGGGACACCGACGCGATCTCGTTGACCAGCGCGATGTTCACATGCCGGAAGGTGTTCTCCAGCAACTTCGCCATCTCGGCGTTGCGCACACTGGAGACGGGAACGAGCCGGTCGACGAACGAGCCATAGAACTGCTGCACGCTCTCGAGCGACGCCGCATCGATGCCGGAGACGACCTTCGGCGTGTTGGCCAGCCCCCAGGCCTGGTTGCCCGGGTCGATGCGCTCAGGACTGTAACCGAGGTGGAAGCCCGCGCCGGCCTTCAGCCCGCTCCCTTCCTCCAGGATTGGCAGAAGCAACTGGTCAGTGGTGCCAGGGTAGGTGGTGGACTCCAGGACGACCGTCGCCCCCGGGCTCAGGAGGCGGGCGATGCCCTCACCGGCCTGCTCCACGTAGCTCAGGTCGGGAACGCCGTCACGCAGGGGGGTCGGCACCGTGATCACGAAGATGCCGGCCTCCCCGGCCTCCGACCACTCGCTGGTCGGTCGGTAACGACCGGTCTCGAGCGCGGCCGCGAGTTCCGCGGATGCGATATCCTCGACGAACGAGTCGGCAGCGACGAGCCGGTTGACCCGGTGGTCATCGATGTCGAGACCCACGACATCGTAGCCGGCGTTCACGGCGGCCATCGCTAGCGGAAGGCCGACGTACCCCTGGCCGATAACGGCCAAAGTGCTGTTCTTCACCTGTCTCCTCACTTCTCCGCGGCGACAAACCTGTGACGCATTGTGCCGGACGGGTCACGCGCCGAGGGCGGCGGCGCGGTCACTCTCGACGTGTGTCCGGTCCAGGCCCCCGCGCACTGACGATGCTGGGCCGGAAACGCGCGGGTGCCAGCTCCCAGCTGATGAAGGGCGCGCGATGTCCCCTCAAAGTCATGCGCTCGCCCTCGTGGGACCATTCTTGGGCTGTCGAGGGCGCACCGACGCGAAATCGCGCGATGCGCCGATGCGTGGCCACCTATGTCCCTACCGACCGGAAACTCTACGCGGCGCGTGGGCGGCAACGCCGCTCGGCCCACCCGGTCACAAACCTGCGAGGAGCTTGGTCAGGGCTTCCCCGTTGCGAGAGAAGTCGAAGTCCCAGGCCGAACGCTCCGCGGCCTTGCTCCGCCCGGTGGTGGCCCGATCGACGTCGGCTCGAGACCAGAAGTAGTGCAGGTCTCCGCCCTTGAGCGCCGCGAAGAGGTGTTCGTTCCGGGCGGTGTAGGACTCGTGGTTCAGGACGATCGTGGTCTCGACGGACTTGGCGAACATCAGGTTGAACATCGCCGAGCCACCGAAGCCGGCGATCACCCGGGCGTCCCGGAACAGGGCGACCTGCTGTGCCAACGGCAGCTTCTCCGGGTACAGGATGTGGAACCCCCGCGACTCGAAGAACTCCTCGACGTCACCCGCGTTGCGGCACGCCCGGCGTCCCAGCCCGGCTCCGCGGGACACAAAGATCCGCTCGTGAGGCGACCGCTCGTGAGGGGGTTTGAGGCCCTCCCTCAACCGGTCCCACGTCTCCTCGATGTCCGGATGGGCGTAGTGAGGGTTCGCGTTGTGCCACATGGGGGTGGCGGAAAGCGCCGAGTTCACCCAGACCGGCTCGTCCACCCAAACGACGTCCGACTCATCGATGCCGTAGGCGGTGAAGAGCGTCTTGGCCAGGGTCGGCGGCCTGCGGTCCTGCGGGTTGCCGAGGACCACCGCCTTCAGCTTCGGATTCTCCCGCTTGGCCGCGTCCCAGCCCCAGAGCCGCGAGATGACCTCGGTCATGAGATGCCCGAAGTGGTTCGGGTGGATGCTGTCCAGCTGGTAGTAGGCGCCTGACAGCGCACGCCTGGGTCGGTAGGCGCTCCCGATGCGAGCGAAACCTGCGCGCGTGCTCCTGATGTGGGGATTGTCGGGGTTGGCCGACATGTGCCAACGGAACGAGTCGGGAAGGATGGTGTGACCCGAGTACATCAGGGTCGCGCCACCCAGCGCGATCCGACCGTCGTACTGCCGAAGCGCGAGGGCCGGGTACTCGAAGGCGGTGGGCCAGGAGATGTGCGGCGCATCGGTCTCGTGAGACACCACGCGCGCGCGGGTCTCGAGGTCCCCACCCCTCCGGGTCTCCAGGACTCGCAGCTCGAGATCGGGCTCGCGCGCGGGCAGTACGTCCGAGAGGTTGCTCTCCTTCAGCTTCACGAAGTGATCTACCCGCTTCGTGACCACCAGCAGGTCGCGCGAGGCAGCGACGGTGCCCATGGACCTCGCCAGCTCCCGGTCCCGCGGCTGGAGCTCCTTCGTCTCCTGGACGTTCTCCGCGGCCGCGATGATCTGCAGCCACGCGTTGAACCCGTCGAACGACGTGCCGGCGGCGCCGCGGTCGACGACGTACGCGCCACCCTTGCGGATGAACGGGAAGATCGACGCGAACAGCGAGAGCTGGTCCTCCGCCCCAACCGGCAGCTGCTCGGACGAGAGCAGACTGACGATGACGTCTGGGGACGGCATGCTCTGGATGCCCCGGAACACCCCCTTCAGTCCGTGCCGGATCACTCGGTGCTCGACGCCGGCCTCCTCGAGCCGCCACTCCGGTGGGTCGTCCTCGGAGAGGACGACGGTCCGGGAGCTCGCGAAGTGCTGCAGCCAGGGCTGGAGCGCACGTCGCTGCGAGTCGTGCGCGAGCACAGCGACGTTGAGTCCTCTACCCGAAGGGACCAGCGCTCCCAGCTGTCCGAAGCCGTCCCCTGCGCCGGGCGCCACGGTGTGGCCGTCGCGCGTGACCACGACCTCCCTCAGTCGCGACAGCCCACTCTTCCCGAGACCTCGGCTCAAAGT
>Ga0190265_10000563_pt1 | contig 26004 bp, 20 predicted proteins | sample Popmic124T_FD_133135 | JGI IMG/M metagenome (GOLD analysis project Ga0190265, IMG submission 133135) | Populus adjacent soil microbial communities from riparian zone of Indian Creek, Utah, USA - 124 T | ecosystem: Environmental > Terrestrial > Soil > Riparian zone | place: USA: Utah | collected...
CATCTATCTCGACAACGCCGCGACGACGCAGAAGCCTCGCGCCGTCGTTGACCGAGTGCATCGATTCTACGCCGCCGAGAACGCGAACATCCATCACGGCGTGACCATCGAGGCGAACGTCACGATCGGCCGCAACGTCGTGCTCTATCCGGGCGTCTTCATCGCCAAGGATTGCCGCATCGGCGACGATTGCACCTTCTTCCCCAACGTGGTGGTTTACGACGGGAGCATCATCGGCAACCGGGTGACGCTGCACGCCGGCACGGTCGTCGGCGAGGACGGATTGGGTTATGCCCCGGTCGGGGAAAAGTGGCACAAAATTCCGCAAATCGGCATCGCCGAAATCGGCGATGACGTGGAATTGGGGGCCAACTGCGCGATCGATCGCGCGACCCTCGGCAGGACATTCATCGGCGCCGGCACGAAATTCAGCAACCTGGTCGCCATCGGCCACGGCACGAAAATCGGCGAGAACTGCATGTTCGTCGCCCAGGTCGGCATCGCCGGGTCAGTGACAGTAGGACGGCATGTCATGATGGCGGGCAAGGCCGGCGTCGCGGGGCATCTGACCATCGGCGACCATTCCGAAGTCGCGGCCATGTCGGGGGTGATGCGCAGCCTCGAACCGAACTCGCGCGTCGCCGGGCTGCCGGCGATTCCTCTCCGGGATGCGATGCGCTCGATTTCTATCTACGAAAAGCTGCCGCAGCTGTACCGGCAGATTCAGCAACTTCAGGACGAAGTCGACGGTTTGAAGAAACGATTTGAACAATAGGTTGCCGCGCGGAACAGTCCATGCCGCGTGGTTCTAGTCGTCATCGTCATCGTCGTCATCCCGATCATCATCGTCGTCATCGTCATCTTCTTCGTCATCTTCGTCTTCATCATCGTCATCATCCTCGTCGTCTTCCTCGTGTTCGCGACGAACGACCCGCCTCTCCCGATGCTCTTCCTCGACCACTTCCTGTCGGCGCGTGATTTCCAGGCGGCCGTCCTGGGCGAGAATCTCAATCTGCACCTCTTCATCAGGATGCAAGTCGACCAGCACCGGCTCAATGTTCGAGTCCCGGACCCAGAACCGGGCTTCCAGACGCCCGCCGCCAGGCGCGGCCTCTTGCTCAAAAATGAATTCGGAATCGGCTGCGATGTCCGCGTGATAAATCTGTACTTCGCCGCCATCGGGCGTCAGTTCGAAAACACTCCCGGAAATTCGCGCGCCCGGATCGCCCGTCGCATGGACGTAGTATCCACGGCGCGACTCGACCCGGTGTTCGCGGCTAACCTCAACGTCAACCTCGACGCGATCGTCGCGATCGTATTCGACCTCGTCGTCGTTGTTCGAGCAGGCAAGGGGAAAAACAAAAAACACGGCTGCGAAAAAAGCATGACGAAACATTGGGTGGCTCCTTTTCTGCGAGTGCAGTCGTGGGATTATATGGGGACGGCGGACGGATCGCGGAAAATGGCAATTTTTGCGTGCTTGCCGGAACGAGGTTGCAGTTGCACGGCGCGATCAGGGCCGACTTGGGGATTACAGACGTGAAAGCGCGGGGTCCGTCGATAAATCCTTTGAAATTGTCTTCGATGAGCGTCGACCGCGACGCCGGGAGTGTGTTACATGAGTCCGGAACAGCAACTTTTCGACGTGCTTTTCAGCGTGATGGGTCTGGTCTTCAACAGCGTCGTCACCGTCATGTTCGACGTGATTCTGGTGCCGCTCCTTCAGGAGCTGCTCTCGGGCTTTACCGGATCCGGCACTACGCTGAATTAACACCCCAACCGCAGATTTCTCGCAGCCGGTCTTTCGCACGAATTTCCAGACCCAGGGAATGTCTCTCTGGGCATGACGGGATATGCGATCAGATCAGCGTTTCCCCGGCTGAATCAGGCGACTAATTCCGCAGCCATCATCGGCTGAAATGGCTCCATGTTCTTGGCCGGCAGCTTGAGCGTGGGTCGAATCGTCGCCACCAGCTCAGTGCGCGTGGAGTTCACGTGCATTTCGCGGCCGGTTTCTTTTTTCAATACGCGCGTCATCCACACGCTCTTGCCGCACGTCAACAGAGCGTAGGGCTGAATCCAGCACAGCATGACCGCGGAATAAAAGCCATAGACAAAACTGAACACGGCCTCGGTGCTTCGTTCGCGGATGGCGAAGAATATGAGCGTCAGCATCGAAGCGGTGGTGACGGACGCGAGCAATTTGAGGCCGAAGATCGTCGGCAGGAAGAGGCTCAGCAGCAGCGCCGTGAAGAGGAACGGATACGGCAGAAACTGTCCGAGCGCCGCCATGACGTAGTTGAAGCGGATGCCGGTGCAGCGCTCGGGGCGAAATGCCTTGAAGACATAACTGAGCGTGTGAAGCGATTCGCGCGTGTTGCTGCGAGCCCAGCGGAGAAACATCTTGCAGAGCCCGAGGTAGGTCGTGGGACTTTTTGTGTAGACCCGGGCGCTGCTCTGATAAACAACTTTGAATCCCTGCTGGATGATGAAGTTGGTCATGGCGTGGTCCTCGCCGGCACGGGCGGGACCGCCGCGAAAGGTCTGGTGCAGCCACTGCTCCAGCACCGGCATGACGGCGCTGCGGCGATAGGCCGCCAGGGCGCCGGCACAACAGAGCACCGCGCCGCCGCCCATCATGCTCTGGGCCGCCCGCTTGTAGTCGAAGGTCATGACATAGCGCACGCTCAGCATGCGGGGGATGATGCCGTCGCGGCGATTGAGAACGCGAACGTTTCCAGCCACACCGCCTATGCGCGGATCGTGAACCATCGGACTGACCACCGAGCGGAGGGCGTCCTTCTCGATGATGGAGTCACTATCGACCGTGACGAATATGTCGCCGGTCGCGCGGCGCATCCCTTCCCATAACGCCCAGCGCTTGCCGCGGTTCTCCGAACAGTTGATCGCCGTGACGCAGTGGCTGAACTGCCGCGCGGCCGCCTCGATGTGGTCCCAGGTGTCGTCATCGCTGCCGTCGTTGACCACGATGATTTCGAGCCGGTCGGAGGGATAATCCGCCGCGGCAAGGTGCCGAATCGTGCTGCCGACCAGCGGCCCCTCGTTGAAGGAAGGCACAATGACGGTGATCTTCGGAAGACGGTGATCCTCGACGACGGGCATGGGCCTGTAGCGCAGCGCCAACCAGAGCCGCCAGATGGTCCACACCGTCGCGACCGATCCGTAAAGCAACCCGACGATTACCAGCGCCTTGCCCGGCGTGGAATACCACAGGATGCGGCTGACGAGCCGCATCGAGTCGAAGTGCCACGCAAGTGCCACCGTCGCGATCGCCAGAAACACAATGGCGAATTTGCCCAGCCAGTCCGTCCAGCCGAGGGAAGAGATGGACCGATAGGTTGTCTGCTTCCGCCGCTCAAACGCGGTTGAAAGAAAACCCGTCGCCGTCGTCAAAACTGACACTTTCACCTGCTCCTTGCGAATCCGTGATTCGCGAGATCGGTTTGACCGCACCGCGCATCGGGGCGACAGCGCCCAAGCGACCGCGATTCCTCCATCAGACAACCGACCGATCCATTGGTGAGGATTAAATCCCTCTTAACCGTCCGATCTTGTCCCCAGCGGCACCCCTCATTTTCTCCACCGACTGCAATATGCGGGCGCGTGGAGGATGTCACGGCGATGCCCATGATGAATCAAATTTCCAGGGGTTTGCAGTTGGCCGACCTTTCTTCGACGCTTTCCCGTCGAAGCCCTCGCCGGCAGGCGTGTTCATGGACGATCGAGTCATCGAATCGAATGTCCAACTCTGTCATAGGGGCTTGCGTGCCCCATTACATATACTTTTGCGAATCTTCAAAGTTGCGTTGCGTGTGGCAAGGGACCGCGCACGTTCTTCGTATGCAGAATTATTCGCCGCGTTTCTGAATGCACCGTGAAACGGCGGTTAAACTTCTTTAATTGGGAGGTAAGTGATTCTTCATCCCGATTTCAGGCGAGACTCATGCCCGAAGCGGACTTGCCCGGCGGGCCAGCGGGAGGCGGACGATGAATTCACACCCCCCTTGCCGCCGATTTGCCGCAACGGCCGTCCCACCGTGAAGTTGCGCGATTCCGCGGACGATGGTCAGCCCCAGACCGACGCCCTTGAAGTCGACGCCCTGTTCCGGGACGCGGAAAAAACGGTCAAAAACCCGGTCGATGTACTCCGGCGGAATGCCCGGCCCCTGATCCCGCACGGAAATAATCGCCTGATTTCCCTCCACGGTGACGACGATTTCCACCGGCCTGCCCGGCGGCGAATATCGAATCGCATTGCGAATGAGATTGACGAACATCAAGCGGAGAAGGTCGCCGTCGCCAATGGCAATGGGTTCGGGCTCCTCGCCCTGCGGCATCGCCAGATGCGGCACGATGCGCACTTCGCGCTGTTTGGCCTGGGGCTGGCAGCGTTCGACCGCGTCGATCACGATCTCGTTGACGGACACTTCGTCGGACGTGGTCATGGGCAGCCCTGCCTCGGCGCGGGCAAGTGTCAATACGCTGTCAACCATTTGCGCCAGCGAGCGGACTTCGTCCTGCACGCTGCCGACGAACTGCTCGTATTCCTCGGGCTGCCTCCGTTTCTGCTTGAGGACCTGCGCTTCGCCCAGCAACACCGACAGCGGCGTCTTCAATTCGTGCGAGGCATGTCCGATGAAGCGCTCCTGCGCTTGAAACGAGTTGTGCAGGCGGTCCAGCATCTTGTTGATCGTCTCGACCATGAGCGCCACCTCATCGCGCCCCCGAGGTTGCTCGAAGCGCTGCGAGAGATCTTGAACACTGAGCCGCTCCGCGATGTGGCGGATTTTTTCGATTGGTTGCAACGCGCGGCCGGAGACAAACCACGATGCCACGGCCGCGACCATCAGGCCGCTGGGCACGAGAATGAGAAAGAGCCGACTGAGTGCATCGATCCGTTCCTTGAGAAAGCGCGTATTCACGGCCACTTGAAGATAGAACGGCGAGGCCGCGCGGCCTTCAGTGACGCGCGGCTCGCGGTACAAAGTCATCAGTCGAACTTCGCCGGGATTGCCGATGAGTTCCTCGGCCTTTTCACCGCCCACGGTTACAAAGACGGGAGCGGTGAGCGACCGGGCTTCAGCCATGGCTTCGTCCCAGGGCAGGTCGATGCTGCCGAGATTTTGAGTTCTCGCCAGCACACTTCCATCTTCGCCGCGTTGCTCAAAGTAATAACCGGGGAAACGGAAAGCGCTGACCAGCTCGAGCGGATTTCCGGCCGGCACGTCGCTCGATTCCATTTCGATCTGAATCTTGTCCGCGACTGCTTCGGCGGCGTTCTGCAATCCCTTGTCAAAGTCATTGCGAAGATTGTTTTCCGAGATATTGAAAATCACCACGCAGAGTGCTGCGAGGATGGCTCCGAACACGAGCAGGTACAGCCCGGCCAGCTTGAAGCGGAGAGTTTGGACGTGACGCCACACGGATCAATTCGCTCAGCGGCCTATTCGGCGGCTTCGTCCACGCTCATCTTGTACCCGGTGCCGACGATGGTGTGCAGCAGCCGCTTGCTGAAGCCCTTGTCGATCTTCCGCCGCAACATGCTGACATAAACGTCGATCACGTTGCTGTCGCCGTCGAAGTTCATGTCCCAGACGTGCTCGCCGATGGCCGTGCGGGTGAGCACGCGATCGGGATGCCGCATAAAATATTCGAGTAAAGCAAATTCCTTCGTCGTCAATTTGATCTTCTGCCCGCCGCGGGTGACGCTCCGTTTCAAGAGGTCAAGCTCGAGGTCCTCGAATTTCAGGACGGACGCCTCCTGCGCCGAACCCCGCCGCAATAGCGCACGAATCCGTGCCACCAGTTCGTCAAATTCAAATGGCTTGGTGAGATAATCGTCGGCCCCGGCGTCGAGTCCCTGAACCTTGTCCCCAGTGGTGGACAGCGCCGTCAACATCAGCACCGGCGATTTCACCCCGCGCCGCCGCATGTTGCGGCACGTCGCCACGCCGTCCTGATCCGGCAGCATGATGTCGAGAATGACCAGATCGTACGGCTGGCTGCACGCGATCTCTTCGCCTTCGTGGCCGTTCTCTGCCACGTCGACGGCATGGCCCTGCTCGATCAGGCCCTGACGGATGAAGCGGGACATTTTCTGATTGTCTTCGATCAGCAGAATACGCATAAGTTTCAAATGCAAACGCCGAAACGCCGAAAAGTCAAAACGCCGAAACCTGTCGAGGAGTCAAACGAACCAAAACGTCCGCCGCTTCCAGTCGCGATATCGATCACCAAACGCCTCTTCCAGAACCTCGTCCTCCACGCGGCTGCGATAGAGCTGCATCGCCACGAAACAGGCGTAAAAGCAATACCAGATCACGTTCGGTTCCGCGAAAAAGAGCCACACGCCGGCCTGCGCGAGAAATTGGCCCAGATACACGGGGTGCCGGACGAATCGATACGGCCCGGTCACTTTCAGTGCACGCGCCTCGGCCACGATGCTCAACGAACGGCACAGCACCGCGTATCCCCAAACGTCCAGCACGTTGCCCAATATTATCAGCCCGCTGCCCGCGGCGAATCGCCAGAACGGCATTCGTTGGTCAAACAGCATCGCGGCATATGACTGCACCGACTCTCGGTCAATCCACGCCCAGGTGTGTTTAACGACGAGCGGCAGAAATGGCCAAAACGCCCCGATCAGCGGGATGACAATGTGCCGCGCCTGTGCCGCGCGGCGAATCGGCGGCATCCGGACAATGAATGAAATCGCAATGAGTAGATAGGTGAAGAGAACCAGGACGCGGCCGTACGGAAGATAAACGGTCGCTCGGCCGGGAAACTTCCAGACGAGCCAAAAGTTCCAGAACGCCCCGGAGTATCCGTCAGGTGATTTGCCCGCAAGATTCAGAAACTCCTGAATCTCCAGACCTATCAGTAGCGCGAAGAGCAGCGCACCCGCCGCGCGAAACAGCCAGTCCGGCGCCGCCATCCACGCGCGGGAAAGCAAACTCTGCCTGCTCACACCGGAACCCGTGTCTGCACGATGCGGAATCGATTCGCGACGAACGCGCTGTCGCACAGCGTCGCGTTGCCCGATGGGTTGCACCCGCTGACGTGGAAGTCGCTGAACGCCGCCGACTGATTCACCCAGATTTGCCCCGTGAGGTTTTCGGAGACCGGCACCCCGGCTTCGGCCATCGCCGCCTCGGCGCTTTGCAAAACGTCCGCATCGGTGGAATAGATGCCGCAGGTGATCGCCCCGCAGTCCTTCGCGCATTCGGCCGCGAGCCGGATGCTGTGCGCCGTATTGTCCGTCGCGATGACGTAGGCGATGGGGCCGAACATCTCGCGCTTGTAAAGGTCTTTGCGGCTCGCATCGGTCTTGATGATGATCGGCGAGCGCACGCGAGCCTCGGGAAATGCCTCGTTCGTCACCGGAGCGCTCTTGCGCAGGACCTCGCCGCCCTCGGCCGCCGCCTGATCGACCCGCCGGGCGGTCGCATTGTTCTGGATCGCCCCGAGCACTTCGGCCGCGCGCTTCGGCTCGCCGAGGAACCAATCCACGGCGCCAACGAGCGCCTTGGCGGTGTCATCGAAGCTTTTTTTCTCGCCGTTGATCTTGATGCCATCTCGCGGAATGAAAATGTTTTGCGGCGTCGTACACATCTGGCCGCTGTAGAGGCTCAGCGAGAACGCAATGTTGCCCGAGACGGCCTTCAGATCGGACACGCTGTCGAGAATCATCGAATTCACGCCGGCCTTCTCGGTGAAGACCACGGCCTGCGTCGCGTTCTTTTCGATCCAGTCGCCGAACTGCGACGAACCGGTGTAGTCGACGATCTTCACCTCCGGGCGAATGACTAACTCCTTCGTGATCGGCGCTGCGGCGCTGTCGACCACCAGCGTGACCAGATTCGGATCGAACCCGCCCTCGCGCAACACGGCGCGGGCGATTTCGACGGTGATGGCGAGCGGAAGAATCGCGCCGGGATGCGGCTTCACCACCACCGCATTGCCCGTCGCCAGGCTCGCGAAGATTCCCGGAAAGCCGTTCCACGTGGGAAACGTCGAGCAGCCGATCACCGCGCCGATTCCCCGTGGCATCAGCCGATATTTCTTCTTCAGCGTTACGAACTCTTCCTTGCCCACCTGCTTCTTCCAGATCGTCTCGGACGGGGTTCGTACCATTTCTTCGTAGGCGTATGCGAGCGATTCGAGACCGCGGTCCTGTGCGTGGGGGCCGCCCGCCTGAAACGCCATCATGAATCCTTGGCCGGTGGTGTGCATGACCGCGTTGGCAAATTCAAAGCTGCGTTTGTTGATTCGCGAGAGAATCTCCAGACAAACGCCGACCCGCGCTTCGATGCCCGCGTCCCGCCACTGCGGAATTGCCTGCAATGCGGCGGGCAAGAGCACGTCGAGATCGGACTTCGGATAGGTGATGCCTATTTTGATCCCGTAAGGCGACACCTCGTCGCCGAGGCGGCCCGTGGTCCCCGGCTGGTCCAGGTCGAACGGCTTGTTCAACCGCGCCTGAAACGCCGCATGGCCATCCTCCTTCGCGGTTTCTCCATACACCTTTCCGCTGGGAACCTCGGGATAGGCGCTCCAGTATCCGCGTTCGCGAATCGCTTTCCGCGCGCCTTCCAAGGTGCCATGATGCCGCTCAAACAAGGGATGCGTCACAGAATTGCTCCTCGCCGTGTGATGATTGACTATGCCGGCTGATGTCCGTTTAGAGCATGCATGATAACACGGGATCGCAACCATGCCCATGCTGGTCCGTCAGGGGCGCGCGCCGTAGGGTAGGTCAGCCGTATCGACCCACCTTGTTTGTGAAAGAACTGCTGGCGAGCAGGTGTGTCAATTCGAATATCCGCCGTGCCGGGAGGCCGACCCACCCCACGCGTCGCGTAAAAACGCTGGAGGCCGCCCTCCGGCGGCCTCTTCACGTTCTGCATGCATTTTGCCGGGTTCCGAATGCGGTCTCGTGAGAGGACGCGATGGATCGGTGCTTCCGCCGGCTGCGTACTCCGTACGACTTTCAAGCCATGCCGCTCCGCGGCGATGGACATATCGGCCCGACCTGTTTGGGCCTGAAGATTCTTCCTCAAAAAAAAATCGTGGAGCGTTCCCGCAGCGTCGCCGGCGACCACGGACGCCCCGATTTCTGTGCAATCGGCGACTTCGGGCATAAACTGCTGCATCATAACTTGTCGGTTGCTGGCCCCCGCCGGCCGGTATAGCAGACGGCCCGATCGTGGAATTCCAATTTGCGACGAGTCATCTATCTTTCGATCTGGGCACTCTTCGGTCTACTGACTCACCCGGCCGCTGCGCAGACTTCCCGCCCCACCGTCGAAGACGACGTTCTCTCCCAAATCAAATCGCATCCAGTGAACGGCCACACGCTCGGCGACCTCCACGCCAATGACGAGTTTCTGCGCCGAGTGGCTGATCGCATGATCCGCGAAACCTATCAGGCAAAGTACCACGTGGTCGTACGGGATTCCGATTTCGGAGGACCGACGACGGTTCCGTCTTCGTCGCCGCCTGCGCAGCAGCCGGTGAATGTTCTGAGTTTTCGCGTGCCCTCGCGTGTTACCGCGGTCGCCGCCATCGTCGTGTTGGTTCTAGTTCTCGCCGCAGTGTGGAAATCTCGAAGACGGCGAAATAGGAAGATTCCCAAAGCAAGACCTCTGATCCTGTTGATCTCGCTGCTGCCGGCGACATCTCCTTCCGCCGTTCACGCGCAGGGCAGATTCGAACCCATCGTCGTCAGCCCTCAGATCGATCCGCAGATCATTGCGCGACGACTCGCCATGCCGGAGTGCTTTCCACCGATGAGAGGCTTCCGCGCGTCGATTCTCGCCGACGCGGCCCAGAACCGGCCAATCTCACTCCCATCGGATGCCTCTCCCGAAATCCGCCGCGCCGCCGAATTTGTCACGAAACGCCTGGCATACGACGGACTTGTTGAGACAACATTGAATGTCATGGAGGTATTCGGCCCGCAAGAATTCGCAAATCTCTCAGCGGAGAAACAACTTCGGATGCTTGAGGCGGTAGGAGTCCCCCACGATTTGCTATCGCGTTACAGAACTGGAGGCGGGTTTCCGAATTCCTCTCAATTATCAGTCCCGTTGTTGGCCACTGCCTTAGCGAAGCCCGACGGTCGAACGAGTATCAAGCTTTGGACAACAGTTATTGACAGTAATCGAGGAGGGTCGCGCTTATCGAATCACCGATTCCAAGTTGCGACTGAAAGTGGAGAAGTGGAAATCGGCGCCGTGCGCCTGCAACTGACCCGCGGCGATGACTGGGTCGGCGAGGGGGACGGTGGGTCCATGGACATTGCTCGACAGCTTGTCGAATCGTTGCCCACGGCGGTATTCCTGGTATCGATTCAAGCGGAACATCTGAATCGATTTCGGAAAACCTCAAGCGATTGGCCGGTCAGCGACTCTGCCGAGACTAGCGGGTCGTTCACCCTTATTTCTGAAAGATTTCCGATCACCCAATGGGTCCAGGATAACGGAAAGGCGGGTGTGATTCCGGGCGATTCCGCATCACCGGAAACTATTGCGACCCTCGCTCCCCGCTATGCCAGCCGCCGCGAGGAAGGCTCCCTCTTTATCCCCGGAGATTCATTCGCGATGGATGGCCTGGTCGCGGCCGGTCATCACGTGGTTCAATCGCCGCTTCTGTTTCAGGGCGGAAACCTGCTGGCCGTCCGAGACCCGAAAACCGGGCAGCGAATTCTGCTCATCGGTGAAGCCGAGGTTTATCGCAACATTGCCCTGGGCCTTTCGAACAACGACGTCATCGCCGCATTTCGCGATGAATTCGGCGTCGACGAGTGCCGCGTGCTGCCCGCCGTGTCGTTCCACATCGACTACGACCTGACTGTCCGTGCCGTGGATGACACGCTGGTGGCTTTCGTCTGCGATACCGAGGCCGGGGTGAAACTCGCTCTGCACGCCGGCGTCGAAGCCCTCGCTGCACATGGGTACCTGGACGCTCCGACGGCGGCCGCCGCCAAATCGGCGATCGACCAGAACCGCCCCGACGATTTCCTGAAGCTGCTCGGCCCGGTGCTGGCGGGCAAGGTTAATCAGGCCGGCCATTTCCCGGAGTCGTTCGCAAACGCCTTTTCGACGGCGCCGGTTGATTCAGGCATCGGCAATTTGCGCCTCTTTCTCGTCGCAATGGACATCTTCGCCCACCGCGTCGCAAAATCCTCTAACCCGCACACCCAGGCCTACTTGCGATCCTTTGAACGGCTGGCCGACGATCAGCGCCGGCTCCGCGAACTCCTGACCGCCTGGGGTTGGAAGGTCGTCCCCGTCCCGAGCTTCGGCGATGGCGACCGGGCGATCAACACGATTAACGGCATTCACGACCGCACGCGCTATTTCATGCCGGCCGTCGGTGGTCTGTATTCGCGGGTGGACGATGCGGCGGCCGCCATTTTTCGCCGCGAAATGGGCCCGGGCGTTGAGGTCATTCCAATTCGCTGCGCCGAGAGCCAGCGGAGGGCCGGCGCGCTGCATTGCTCGGCATCGGTATATCCGAAACTGAATCCCTGACCCGCTGGACGTAAAACGGCACGAAGGCCCGCATCAAGATCGCGGCGTTCGCGACAGGGACAAGCGTATCCGCTTCGTTACGGGCGCGGCTCTGGTGGCGGGTTCGTCGTTTCCAGCCTCCACACCGCCTCGGCGTCGTGGCGATCGGATGCCAGCCCCTCCGTGTGGAATTGCTCCTGCCACATCACGTCAAATGCGGCTTCGGCGTCGCGGACGGCGCGGGCGCTCGTGTTTCGCTGCCACACGCGGCCGCCTTGCAGGTTGGCCGGACGGGCCAGCAGCGTGATCTCGATGTCTCTCACCGTTCCTCCGCGAAGGATTTGCACCGAGGGCGTTCCCGCGGCATTGCCTTCGCGAGCGGCGCCGGGCCGTCGAAACCGCGGAATGCGCGGAGCCGGCTGCCGCTTATCGGTTTCATTTTTTTTCACGAATTCTTTTGCGGCCACCCAGTCTTGAAACACGGCCTCGGGACTGTCCGCCTTGAGCAACTTTCCATCGAGCGCCACGATCAGGTCACCTGCCGCAAGACCCAGGCGGGCATCGGCTCGCGCCACATCGACCAGCTCGATCCCCGCGGCGCCTTCGGGCAATCGCGAATCGGTCGAAACCACTTTTATCTCGGCGTGCCGAAAGCCGCGCACATCAAATCCATTCATAATCGATTTGTTCAGCACCCGGCCCTCGCCGCCATCGAACACACGCAGCGTGCATGTGGTGCCCGGAAGCTGCATGCCTATCCATGAAATGAACTCCGTCGCCGGCTCGGCCTCCGTCGACAGTTGGCCGTTCAGCCCCAGCAGCAGATCGTCGGGCTCGAGTCCCGCCATCGCCGCCGCCGAGCCGGGCACGATCGCGGTGAATTGGACGGCCGTCTGACCCGGCAGGACGCGGCCATCCGAATGCGCCGTCTTGTCAGCCGGGTAGTGCGAGATGCCGAGAAATGCGCGGACAGGCCCGATTTTCTCGTTCAAGTGTATTTCATATGCGATGCGTTTAATGCGATTTCGAACTTCAAATCGATTGCACCGGCGATATGCCTCCCGAATCACGCCGTAAATCGGGGGCCCGAGGCGCTGCAGTTTCACCGTGGCGATCTCGCGGGCCGGCCAATGCGGACTGCCGAGGTCGGCGATGAGCGCGGCAATCTGCGCATCAGGCGTCGTCGCGGACGGCGCGGAACTTTGATCTTGAGCATGCAGCGCGTCCGCCCGTGAAAAACAGGCGACCGCCGCCGCCATCAGCATCGCTGCGATCGGGCATGATTTTTTCAACGGGTCACTCCAAGGCGCCGGTTTGAACCGGCTTTGCACAGTGTATCGTCCGATCCGCGGGCGGGATCGCAATCCCTCCCCAACCGCGTTGGAACGCTGTCTTAGTATACGGTCGGCCGCGTGCCCCGGAAGCACGCCGAGAGGTTACGATATGGGAAATGTCCGAGCAGCCCACCACGATCTATGTCTGCTTCGAGCCGGAACATCGCCTGCTCGCCGAACGGGTGAATTCCTGGCCGAGAACAAATTCGGACCTCGACCAATACGCCGCACGAATCGAACACGACGTCGGCTCGCCGGCCGCCGAGACGGTCAAGGGCGAGCTGCGCCAACAAATCCTGGCCGCGACGGTGTTCGTGTGCGTCGTCGGACAGACGACTTTCATGGACCCCTGGATCGATTGGGAGATTCGCACGGCCCGCGATAAGCCGGGCCGCGGCGGACTGGTGGCGATCATGCTGGACGACCTTTATCCGCACCCGCCGGGGCTGCGCGGCGCCGGGACGATGTTCGTCAAGATAAAACAGACGTTCGTGATGGATGCCGTGGCATGGGCATCGGAGGAAAAGGACCCGGGCGAGGATTACATTCTGGAAGAATGAAATCGCGCACGATCAGGGGGTGATTCGGCGCCGAAGCCTCGCTCCCAAGCGGTGTTTGCGAAGTTATGTATGATACCTTTCATGGCCCGCAAACCGAAACAGGCCCTCCCGGCCGGGACGGAGCACCCCTTCGATGGCAAAACGCAAAGCGGTGAGCATCAAAGACGTGGCCCGTGAGAGCGGCGCGTCACTGACCACCGTTTCGCTGGTTCTGAACAAACGTGATCGCCGGATCAGCCGCGAAACACGCGAAAGAATCCTCAACGCGGTCAATCGCCTCGGATACCGCCCCAGCCGCCTGGCGCAAGGTCTCCAGTCGCAACGGGCCGGTTTTATCGCCGTCCTCGTTCCTCAACTGGGGCACGCCTTTGCCGACGCCTGTTTTGGAGAGCTTATCAGCGCGATTCAAGAGACCTCGAGAGCGGCGGATTACAAGCTGATTCTCAAAGTCGCCGACCCGAATACATCGAGGCAAGCGAGCATCTTGAACTGTTTCGCCGCCATTTCATCAACGGACTCCTCTGTCTCGGTATCACCAATCGCGATAGGTACCTCCAGAATTTTGTCGATACCGGCTTTCCCACGATCCTCGTGAACAATTATCTGCCCGGCATGGATTTTAACCACGTCACTTGCGACTACTCCCAGGCAGGCCGCCTTGCCGGCGAGCACTTGATTGGCCTGGGACACCGATCCATCGGCTTGATACATGGCGCGTTCGAGGTTCAGACGACGTTCGATCTACGGCAGGGCTTAGAAGCGGGAATCTCCGGGGGCGGCGTTCGACTCCTCCCCAGTCGGGTGGAAGACGGTTTCTACACTGAAGAAGGCGGCGAATCGGCCTCGATCAAACTCATCGGGCGGGACCCAAAAATCACCGCCATCCTGGCCGAAAATGCCAAAATGGCGATCGGCGCCTTGAGCGGCCTGAAGAGTATTGGACTGCGGGTTCCGCAAGACGTCAGCGTGATGGGCTGCGATGACATTCATCAGGCAGCCTTTTGCGAACCCGCGCTGACGATGATTCACACGCCCCTTTTCGAGCTGGGCAGGCAGGCTTGCCTGCGACTTTTTGATCTGATCGATGGGAAGATCAATTCGGTGGCCGAGATGTTCGACGTGAGCTTGACCCGCCGCGGTTCGACTGCGGCGGTGCGAGCCGATCGCTGATGTTCACTCATTTTGGACTTCAACTTGCAGGACCCTGACAGATCCCTATGAGCACCCATTCAAACCTTCCACTGACGAGGACGGATGCCTCCGAAATATCGGGTTGGCGCTCTCTTGGTCCGGTCACCGGATATGAGCGCGAATCGACAGGCATCCTCATCGCGTGCGGCGATGCGCGACTGCGTGTCAGTCTCGAACGCTCCGGCATTGTTCGCGTGCGTCTGGCCCCAGATGGCGAATTCGATCGCGACCATTCCTGGGCCGTGCTGCCGTTTGGCTTCACGCATCCGGCATGGAAGCTTGAAGACGAGAAGGACCATCTCACATTGATCTCGAGCTCGCTGCGCGTCGTCATTCAGAAAAACCCATGTCGGATCGAGTTCCATTCGATGGACGGCATTCGGTTCGCCGCCATGGACCCCAGCAAGGGCATCGCCTGGGATGGCGACGAAGTTTGCTGCTGGATGCAAATGAAGGACGAAGACCATTTCTTCGGCCTCGGCGAACGGGGAATGCCGCTAGATAAGCGCGGCCAAGTCGTCGTCAACTGGAACCACGACGCAGCCGAGCACGATCCCTGGACCGACCCGCTCCATCAGTCGCATCCCTTCGTAATCCGCTTCAACGCGGGCCAGGCGCATGGCATTTTCTTTGATAATGCGCACCGCGCAACCTTCGACCTCGGCAAGACCTCGCTGCACAACTATTCGTTCGGCGCACAAGGCGGGGAAATGAACTTCTATTTCATTCCCGGCCCGACCACGAAGGACGTGATTCGGCGATATGGCTCGCTCGTCGGCACGCAGCCGTTGCCGCCCTTGTGGTCGCTCGGCTATCAGCAATGCCGCTGGAGCTACGAATCGGCCAAGCGCGTCCGCGACATCGCCAAGCGCCTCCGCAAGCATCGCATCCCCTGCGACACGATCTATCTCGACATCGACTACATGGACGGCTTTCGCTGCTTCACCTGGGATCGCGAGCGCTTCCCGAATCCTTTGAAGCTGCTGCACGAGCTGGCGGACGACGGCTTCAAGACTGTGCTCATCGTCGAACCGGGCATCAAAAAAGAGCCGGGCTACGGCATCTACGACGCCGGCATCGTCGGCCGCCACTTCTGCAACGATGAAACCGGCCGCCCATATGTCGGCAAGGTGTGGCCCGGCGATAGCGTCTATCCCGACTTCACCCGTGCCGCGACGCGCAAATGGTGGGGCGAGCTTTACAGGGAGCACCTTGAAGAAGGCGTGGCCGGCTTCTGGAACGACATGAACGAGCCGGCGGATTTCACCTTCCCGACCGGAACGGTGCCGATGACGGTGCGGCACGACAACGACGGCCAGCCGGCCGAGCACGGCGCGTGCCACAACGTCTATGGCATGAACATGGCACGCGCCACGCATGATGGAGTGTGCCGCCTGCGCGAAGGCGAACGGCCCTTCGTGCTGACCCGCGCGGGCTATTCCGGCGTGCAGCGCTATGCCGCGGTATGGACCGGCGACAACCTGTCGAGCTGGGAGCACCTGCGGATGAGCATTGCCATGCTGCTGAACATGGGACTCTCGGGCATGGCGTTCGTCGGGGCGGACATCGGTGGTTTCCGCGGTCATCCTTCGCCGGAGCTATATACGCGGTGGCTTCAGCTTGGCATATTTTATCCGCTATGCCGCACGCACACCTGCGGAGGGCTGGAAAAGGACGCACCCGAGCAGGACCCCACGGCGTTCGGCAGGAAATTCACCGCGATCAACCGCAAGACCATAGAGCTGCGCTACCGGCTCATGCCCTATCTCTACACGCAGATGCACGAGGTCGAACGGTCCGGCATTCCGATGATGCGGCCGATGCTGCTGGACTTTCCCGAACTGGAAAAGGTGCATCAATGCGAGATGCAGTTCATGTGGGGCGACCAGATTCTCGTCGCGCCGGTCGTTGAAGAAAAGGCGAAAAAGCGAAAGCTGCGGCTGCCGGCCGGACCGTGGTACGGTTTCGAAAGCGGCGCACCGATTGAGGGCGGCGAAGACGTGACCGTAAAGGCCAAGCTCGATCGAATTCCGATGTTCGCCCGCGCCGGCGCGGTCATTCCGATGCGCGAACCGGTCCAATTCACGAATGAAAAGCCGCTGGACGAGTTGGTTCTGGCGATCTTCCCCGGCGACGGCGCAGGCGCTTACTACAATGACGATGGGCATTCCTACAACTACCGCGACGGAGCTTTCGTCCGTGAGGAATATGCCGCGACCTCTGGGGATATCACGACCACCTTCACCCTGACGGCCCGCGAAGGCAGCGTGGAATTCATCCCGCCGAGCTATCAACTCCAGTTCAAGAACTGGCGCAAGGCGCCCACCGACGTCACGCTCGACGGCCAATCTCTTCCCTCGCTCAAACGCAAATCGGCAGCCGACGGCGGACCGGGTTGGTGGCACGACCATTCTTCTCGCACGCTCCTCGTGCGCATCGCGGGCCTGCAGGTCGATCAGAGCATCGCCGCGACGATGTCGCGATAATCGAGTGCCGCAGCGGCTACGTTGTGGATCAAGGTGACACGCAGATCGATGCAAAGCAATCACGTCACGCTTCGCGAGCAGGTTCGCGCGTCCAAGGCGCGCGTGTCTTCTTCATTCTCGTCATCGGGACTCTCTTCGTGCCGTCCGTGGCTTTCGCCGCGACCGAGTACAGCGATCTCACAATTGAGAAACTCGCCCAAAGTCCAGACAATTCGGGCATTTTCAGTTAGACCACCGATATGGAGGAAGACTTGAGTACGAGATGAACCGCCATCCCCTGCCTTAAGTCAAGCTCAACCCGCGCCGCCGCGCTGACTTCCACCTTCCAGGGCGCTCCCGCGTCGATCAGCACCAGGTGCCGATCCTGAAAATCCACGACGCCCGTAACCACGCCGGGAAACACGTTCCGGGCCGATAGACCCGAAGGGCGCTCCCGCGACAAGACGATGTCGCTCGCGCGAACGCTGAGCGTCAGGCTCTCAGGCTTCTCGACGTCGGGAATTATTCCGTGCGACAAACCGACGGCCGCGGCGGGTCGAAACACGGACAACTCGACGCCGCCGACGCGGCATCGCATCGCCCCGACGTCGCGAGCGCGCCCGGCGGAACTGGCCGTCGCCGCAAAGATGTTCCGCAATTCATTCAAATGCGACTGGGTAAGAACATCGGACCGCAGCAGCACGTCGGCGGCCGGTCCGGTCTTCCCAATTCTGCCGTCGCGCAGCACCACCGCGTCGTTGCACAGATACAGCAGGTCGCTGACGGTATGCGAGACGTACAGCGCCGGAATCGCGAATCGATCCAGCACCAGTCGTAGCCGGCCCAGCACGCGCAACCCGAGCGGCGCGTCGAGACCGGTCAGCGGCTCATCCAGCAGCAGCAGTTGCGGCCGCGACAGCACCGCCCGCCCGAGGCTGACGCGCCGCTGCTCTCCGCCGGAAAGTTCGTGGGGTCGCTTGCCGAGGTGCTCGTCAATTTCCAGCAGGGATGCGATTTCGTGCAACGAGGCCGCCCCATCTTCAGCGCGCGGGCAACCGTAAAGAAGGTTGTCCTGCACGCTCATGTGCGGGAAGAGCAGCGAGTCCTGAAACACGTAACCGATCCGGCGACGGTGCATCGGCACATGAGTCGACGCATCGGAATCAAAGAGCGCGCCGTCTCCCATCGCGATGCGCCCCGCGTCCGGCGCCACGACCCCGGCGATGCAGTTGAGGAGCGTGGTCTTGCCGCTGCCCGAGGGGCCGAAGATGCCTGTGACGCCCCTGCGGCACGCGAAATCGACATCGAGCGTGAACGCGCCGAGCTGCTTGCAAACGCGTGCTTCGAGCATGCGGGCATTCTAACCAGCAAGTCATTCAAACTCGCCTACGAGCGCGAATGATAACCATGTTTAGCCGCGGCCCGACAGGGCCCCGGTGAGCGCGGCGAGATTCACCTTCCTTGGATTAGCGCGAGCTCCCCGAAACGACCGCGTCTGGGCTAAACGGCCGCGCGGCGTCGATATGTTTTTTCCGCGAGCGGATCAAAATCCTCCAGCAGCGCAGCGTGCGTGCGCGCCGAACGATCGTCCAGCAGGAGAAGGCCGCCGGGGCACACGACGAAGGCGACATGGCGCATTCCATCGGCCTGGAGTTCGAGCGGCAGACGGCAAACGACGTTAAATGCAATCACGACGTCGGCCTCGGCGGGGATCGGGTCGTGCGCGACGTCATGACAATGCACCACGACGGCGGGAAGATCGCGCGACACCGCAGCAAGAACGCGCCGCGAGCGGTCTACGACGATCAAACGGTGCGGCATCGAGAGGGTTCGCGAAACTTCCAACGGCTCGAGAGAAACCATCGGCACGACGGGCACGCGGCGCAGAAGTTGATCGCCATAACGGGCGAGATCGCCGATGAGCTTTCGAACGCCGGAAACTCGCTCGCGCGCCGAGTCGTTCAAGAGCGGCGCCATCAGCCGCGTGACCCCGCCGGGGCCGACGATCATCACCGTTGGCTCGCGCACATTCCCGGCGCGAAGCAGCTCGTCCAACCTGCGAAAGGCGGCTGCGTGCCGATTGTGCCAGGACGTGGAGCCGACGCGATCCAAAAACACCCCGCAGTCGATTCCGCTGCCATCGCTATGGCACGATCTTGAAGCCGGTCGAGTTGCTGTTGATCTTGCCGGCCAACACGTCCTCAATTTCGACCTTTAGCACATAGTCTCCCGGCGGCAGCGACTTGGGAATGGTGATCGGCAGCGTGGAGAGGAAGAAGTCGCGCCGCGGTCCGCGTGCGAGGTCTTCGATGTTCTCCGACTTTTCGCTCCAGATTTCCTTGCCGTCCTTGGTCATCAGGGTCTGTCGCGTCGAAAGAAGCGTGCGATACATGCCGCTGTTGGTCTGCTTCGTCGTGAAGTTATCCACCTCGGAATAGATCAGCACCCGGTTGCGTCGCCCCGCCTTGAACTCGGCCGGCTCAATCGGCTTGTAGCGACCGAACCCTTCCACCTGGGTGCAGAGCACGACGCGCGGCACGACGAGATCAGCGCGCTCCTTCATCAGGCGCCGCAGCGATTCAATTGATTCCAACTGCCGCGTCGCCCACGTGGCCGGATCGCGGCCGGATGTCGAGCGGGCGGAGATGAGTGAGTCGATTTGCGCGGAGATAATGCGCTGCAGATCGGCATCAAGTCCGGGAATGTCGTCCTTGGCCTTGTCGTCATGACCATCCACCAGATACATCATGCGAAGGCGATACTGCTGTTCGAGATCGTTGGGGTCTGCCGCAACGACTTTCTCCTGATCGGCGATCAGCCTCTCATACGAAGTTGCCTCATTGTTTGCCAGTGAGGCGTCCGAGTTGGCGGAAACGGCGGGACCGTCGTTCGCAGGCGGCGTCGCTCCCGTTGCTGCTTCGGGCGCGGCGGAAATGGAGATTTCCTCCAGCTCCGCCGTGTTTGAACCAGCATCAGATGCCGGCGAGCCCGTCTCGTACGTTTTGCTGTCAACCGGCTTCCGGGGTTCATGACCCGAAGGTCGATCCGGCGCGTTCCCATTCGTCTGCGCGTCGACCGATGGTTCTGGTTCACGAGGCGACGCATCGCGAGAGGCAGCGCCGGTTGGCGGCGTCTCGGGAGCGAACATTGCATTGGACGCCGCAGGCTCGATCTCCGCAGGGTCGACTTCTGTAGAAGGGTGACTTCCTTCTGGCACGCCCTTGGTCTGTTCCGAATCCGATCGGGCGACAGCGTCGCGCTGCCCCTCGATTTTCCCGGGTTCAATCTCCTTCGCTGGCGCCTGCCCATCACCCTCGTTCACGTCGGAGCGCGATGGTTCGGACTGATTTTCTTCCTCGACGTTCGCGCTCCGCTTGTTCGCAGGCGCCGCATCGGCTTCTAGTTGATCCGATTCCGTTTCATCGGGCGTCGCCGGAGATGTTTTGTCCGACGCGGCGACGGTGTCGGTCGGCTCGTCCCGAAGAGGCCTTTCCTCGCTGGAATTGCCCGGCTCGGATTCCTCAACGCCTTCGACCTCGGCTTCCGCCGGGACGCCGGTGTTGCGCTCGTAGCGCTCCAGCGCGTCGCCGCCGCTGGTTGAACCGGAAACCGGCTCGTCCTTCTGGTCGGTATGGGCGACGTGATGAATTCGCTTCTGGCGATTCGGGTCCTGCTGGCGGTGAATCTTCGAGGTGTGATCGTTCGGCTGATATTCCGTTTCCTTCACCGGCTTCATCCGCGCCGAATAGGCGCCCACGTCCTGATTGACATCATTCGATGGCTCGGCCTGCCGCGGTCGATCGGAGGGCTCTTTCGTCTTCGCCGGAGCTGCCGCCCGCGAACGGGAAGCGGGCTGCTTGCCCGACGCAGTTTGGGTTTGCCGTGAAGGAGCCGCTTTCTTTTTGGAAGCGGTGCGAACGCCGCTCTGTTTCTTGGGTTCGCTCACCCCCCAGAACTCGTTCCAGTCCTGCTTCTGGGCGTCCGAGCAACCGGCGATCAGAAGCACCGCCGCAAAACACAGGATTCGCGTGAAATATGCACGGGGATTGTTGAGCATGATCGGTAATCCTTTACACAGCCGCGGCGGGTCACGCCGCGCACAACTCCACAATGAGTTTCTCAACCGAAGTGTCCACGCCTCCGAGGCCGGTCTTCGAATTCACGTCGATTCGCAAAAGCTTCCGCAGCACGTCCCGCACTTGCGAGAGCGTAAACTGGGTGAGCTGCTTGGGCACTATATTATCAGGGTCCCAGACATTTAGCTGCTTCTTTATGTCCCAGGCATTCGCCCCTCGGTCGTGCAACTGTTTCATGCTGACCAACCGCTCAAAGGCGAATCGCAGACCGCCCAGGGCCATGAATTCCGCCCCCCGGCCGCCGGCAAGCACCTGCCGCCACTGCCGTAGAGCCAAAGGCGCGTCGCGCTCGGTGAGGGCAACCAGTAGCTTGAAGATGATTTCCGTCTTCGTTTCGCCCACCAGGGCGTTGATGTCCTGCTCGCCGATCTCCTGACGCGGAGCGACGTAGGTCGCCAGCTTGGACAGCTCTGAATAAAGGAAGCCGGGGTTGTCGCCCACCAGTTCGACCAGCCGCGCCGCCGCGCTGCCCGCGAACTTGCAGCCGAATTCCTCTCGCGCCGCCTGTCGAACCCACGACTCGACGTCTTTTTCACCGGGCGGCTCGCAATTCAAATTCAGGCCGTACTTCTCGACCATTTTGAAAAGCCGGGTGGTCTTCGGCCACGTCTTGCAGTCCAGCACGAGAACGCCCGTCAAAATCAGTGGCGGCTTCCCCGCTTTGACTCTTTCGGCAACCGCTTCGGGAGACCACCCTTCAATATATGCTTCCATCGCTTCGCGGCTGGTCAGCGTCCGCGAAGGCCGCCTCGGCTTTTCGCCGCCCTTGGCTCTGCTTTTCTCAGCCGGCGCGGGCTTGGTGCCCTCGTCGTCGCCATCTTTGACAAAGAGCTGATCGGCATCGCGCACGCAGACGATCCGCAACGGCGACAGCATCGATGGCGTCCGCACTTCATCCAGCACGTCGGCCACGCTGACCGAACCGCCCTGCAGCGTCGAAAGCGCCATCGATTCATCCGCGTCGCCGACCAGTTCCTTGACAAGGGATCGCAGTCGCCGCGAGCGCAGGAATTCATCCTTGCCGAAGACCGCATAAACGGGCATCGGGCCGGCGTTCGATTTTCTTGCGGTGGTCGACTTCGCCATATTCAGGTCCGCACGACGAGATGCGGGTCACTCGTCACTCGACTCACGCGCCAGCATCAGGGATTCCGAGCTGTAGATCTCCAGCCGCTTCACGGCACGGGCACGAACCTCCTTAGGTGACGCCGCGAGCGTGCCGGCACTCAGCCACGCCTCGCGCGCCGCCGGTCGCTCGCCGAGAAACAGACAAACGTCGCCGAAATACAGCCAGGACTCCGCGTCCTTTGGGTCCAACAGCAGGAGCTTTTGCAGCGTTGCATGCGCCGAACGATAGTTGCGCTTTTTTCCCTGGATCAACGCCAATCCCTTCAGAGCGGATCGATCTTTCGTGTCTTTGTCCAGCACGGTCGCGTACTCTCGCTCGGCCTCGTCCCATTCGCCGCGTACGCAAAGCACCGCCGCCAGATCAATTCGAGCGGCGCGAAAATCAGGCCGCAGTCGAAGTGCGTCGCGGTATCTCAAGACGGCCAAATCGAATTCGCCGCGGAGACGGTGCCACGCGCCGAGATCATACTGCTTTTTTGCCTGGCTCGCATCAACGGATTGGCCCGTCTGCTCGCCACCATCCGGCTCTGATACACCGGCGAGTTCAACGTCCGCGCCGGAACCCTGTGAGTTTTCGACCACACCCTTCCCGGTCGAGGGAATCGACGTGCGGTTTGTCAAGCCATCAGCCTCGTTTAGTGTTTTGCTGAATGCCAGCTCCGCGGCCTCGCCGCTAATGTGCAAACGCTCGTCGCAGTACTCGCCCCGGTTGCCGGCGCGATCGACGGCCGTCCATCGCAGCTCCACGCGGCCGGAGATTCCGACGGGCACGGTCCAGCGATAGGCGCCGTCGCCGCCGAGCGAATCGGCGACGAGAACAAAAGACTTCGTCTGCTCGGAACGATAGTGAATCGCGACCGGCCGCCCGGGCAGGTCATCGTCCTCGACTCGCCAGCGAAGTTGGATTTCGCGGTTCGACCCAAAGCGATGATCCGGCTTCAGACTGAGGAGTTGCACGACCGGCGGCGTGCGATCGACCCGCACCCAGCGGTGCGGCGCTTTGCCCGGCGCGGGTTGACGTGCCGATCCTTCGGCACTTGCAAATGCAAGATAGAGGCCGAAGTCGCCGTCGGCCGGAGCATCGAAGACGGCCGGACTCTCGGCGGGCGCCGAACGCGCCGCGTGCCAGCTCCGTGCGCCGTCGTTTGTGAAGTAAACTTGCACGGCGCGGGGCTTCGATCCGGGTTTCAAACGAAAATGCACGTGGATGCGCGAGGCATTGACGCGCTCGATTTCCGCCGGCGGCGTCAGCGCCGTCGGGCTTGGTCTTGGCGGCGACGTTTCAACAATTTGGCCGCTAACGCCTGCCGCAGCACCAAAAACCAGCAGGCACGCGATCCCTGTGGCGCGACGTAATGGGAAAGTGCAGTCATGCATGAGGCTGATGTTCGTCCTATAGCTGCGCAGTTCGTCGACGCGCGAAGCGGTTTCCTCCTGAATTATCGGACAGGCATCGTTTGCCTCGGAGATGCGGCACACATTGAGCGCTCCGAACCGAAAAGCTGAGTCATTGATTGGGCGGGGACCCGTTTTTCAGCATTGATATCGGCCATCGCCCGAGAAACGAGGCCGGAACCAGCCTCTAAGCGACCGTCAAAAAACCCGCCCGACCCGGCGCGGCTCCGCACTCACGATGACGGCAAAGCAGTTCGATGGACCATTCCAGCAGAGTCGCGGCATATAGAATTGGCAGATTGCCGGGCTGGGATCGAGAGGAGCGGGACGCCACGGTGCCAAGCGCAACGTGACATGAAACTGGAAGTCTGCACGTCAACCGTGGGGGGAACGCCGTGTTGACCTGGGATTTGCACCGACGTCTATTTTGGGGACTGGTCTGGTCGTTCCTGGCCGTCGCGATGGTCGGCTGTCAGCAGCCGACGACGAACGCGCCCTCCGCGCGGTCGGCCTCGTTCCAGCGCGCCGCTTTCGAGCGGCGTCACGGAAATGCAAGCGCGGCTATCGCCCCGCAACGCTGTAAGTTGGGTCGGTCTTATGACCCACCATGGCGGAGCAGTTCACCCCGACCGATGCAATCCGCAACCCGGCGCATCAGTCCCCCCGAACGCACGCAACCAGGCGAGCCTCCCGCTCGCAAGTATCGACCGTCCGCGCCTCAACCAAAGTCGGAACCAACGAAACCCGTCGAAGCGCAAGACGACGAGAGCGACCGCCATCCCTCGAAGTGGCGCGAGCGGCTTCGAGCGAAGTATGCTTGAGGAATAACTCGCCGCGGCGATCAATTTCCGGCGATCGCCTCGCGATACATCCGCACGTATTGCGTCGTCAACACCCGCCACGAAAAACGCCGCTGAACCAATTCCCGCCCGCGGGCGCCCATCGAGCGCCGTTCCTCATCCGACACGCCGACCATCTGCCGAAGTGCCGATGAAATGGCACGACGATCCGGCGCCACCACCCTTCCGGCCCCCTGCTCCTCCACCTCCGGCATGTTGCAGGCGTCGGAGATGATGACCGGCAACCCCGCCGCCATCGCTTCGAGAATGGACATGCTCAGCCCTTCGCTCTTGCTGGGCTGCAGCAGAATGGATGCACGCCCCAGGCACGCGCGAGCTTCTTCCCGCGTCAACATGCCCGTAAAGGTCACGCGCTCCCCCAAGCCCTTGCGGCCGATCGCGGCCTGAAGCATGGGCTGCATCTTGAATTCGTCGGGACCGGCAATCAGAAGATGCCAGTCCTTTCCTGAAGCCAGTGTGTCGAAGCAGGCCCGCAGCGCCTCGACGATTCCTTTCTGCTCCGCGATCCGGCCGAGAAACAAGACCCACTTTGCTTTCCGCGTATTGGGAAATCGTGCCTCGATCGCGTCAGCCGGCGGAAAATCGCGAAATTCCTCGACTGACAGGCCGTTGGGGATCACCACCACGTTCTGGTTGAAACCGAGGGCCCGAATGTGCCGGGCCTCCCCTTCCGCCAGCGCATGTATGCGCGACGCCGTGCGCAGGTTGTGATGTTCAAAAAGCCATCCGATCGGGCGCTTTTTCCAGGCGCTGCGCCGCCAGGCCCACGGCATCATCATGCTGTGCGGCGTCATGATGAAAGGCTTCCCGGCTTTTCGAGCCGCCTTGCCGGCGCTCCAGTTCTGGGCAGACCACAGACCGTGAAGATGCACCAGGTCGGCGGACCCAACCAGGTCGCGAATTTCGTGATCGAACGCCTTTGCCGACCCAAGTCGCGACTTCCGAGCGGCCTCATAAGCACGAACCTCGACTCCTTCAATGGCAGCCGGAGTGCCAAACCGATCCCCGCTCAGAACAGCAATGCGGGAATTGACCCCGGCCTGCTTAAGTTGCTCCGCCAGCATAGGCAGAACGCGCGCGATTCCCCCCCAACTCGGATCGAGCGACTGGGTGACGTGCAGGATATTCATGGGTGAGAGGATACACGGCTTGAAGAAAGTCGGCGCGGACCGGCGTGAAGCCGACCCTTGGCCAAGGTCGTTCCGTATCTCTATCATCGGAATCACATGTGTGGAATCGCTGGTTACATTCGCGCGGCAGGTCTCTTCGAGCCAAGCGTGCTTGAGGAAATGATCCGCCGGGTTCGCCATCGAGGCCCGGAGGATGCCGGCTCATGGATCGATCCGAAACAGGGCGTGGCTTTGGGCCATGCCCGACTGAAAATTCAGGACCTGACCGACG
>Ga0190265_10000564_pt1 | contig 25956 bp, 25 predicted proteins | sample Popmic124T_FD_133135 | JGI IMG/M metagenome (GOLD analysis project Ga0190265, IMG submission 133135) | Populus adjacent soil microbial communities from riparian zone of Indian Creek, Utah, USA - 124 T | ecosystem: Environmental > Terrestrial > Soil > Riparian zone | place: USA: Utah | collected...
CTGCCGCCGGCGCTCAGGCCTGCACGCCCTCGCCCCAGTGCAACGACGTCCTGCAGCTCACCACGACCGGCGAGGACCGCCATATCGAGGACGGCAACACCTGGACGATCGCCACCAATATCGGCCTTCCCGTCGGACCCGGCGGCTATCTCAACTTCACCGCCGAGGTGAAGGACCGCAATTCCACCAACCGCACCGCCGCCGATCCGCGCCGCCAGTATTTCACCATCGGCGACCCGCGCGAGCTCACCATCGACCGCTACAACCACCGCTACGGCGACGGCGAATCGCAGGACATGAACTTCTTCGTCAACGCCGGCATGGATCTGGGCACGTGGGAGCTTTACGGCTTCGGCAGCTACGGCATCCGCGACGGCAACGGCGCCGGCTTCAACCGCCGCGCCAACGACAACCGCAACCGCGACTGGAACGCGTCGCCGCCGGGAACCGCCTTCGTCCCGATCTATCCGAACGGCTTCCTGCCGCTCATCGTCAGCGAGATCATCGACATCTCCGCCGCCGCCGGAGTGCGCGGCGAGGTCAGCGGCTGGAGCACCGATTTGTCGGTCGTCTACGGCTCCAACCGGCTCAATTATCATGTCGAGAACAGCGTCAACACGTCGCTCGGCGGCGCGCTCAGCCCGCGCCGCTTCGACGCCGGCGGGCTGCGCTTCGGCCAGACCGTGGTCAACGCCGACGCCCAGCGGACGATCCAAACCGATTTCCTCCACGAGCTCTCGCTCGCGATCGGCGCCGAATATCGCAACGAGAATTTCAAGATCGTCCAGGGCGACGTCTCGAGCTACATCAACGGCCCGTTCTCGGCCGCCGCGCTGGGCGGCGCCGCCGGCGGCTCGCAGGTCTTCCCCGGCTTCAGGCCGAACAACGAGGTCGACCAGTCGCGCGACAGCTTCGCCGCTTATGTCGAGCTCGACGCCGACGTCACCGAGCGGCTCTCGCTGCAGATCGCCGGCCGCTACGAGCATTATTCTGACTTCGGCTCGACGCTGAACGGCAAGGTCGCCGGCCGCTTCGAGCCGGTCGACGGGGTCGCGGTGCGCGGCTCGGTCTCGACCGGCTTCCGCGCGCCCTCGCTCCACCAGCAATTCTTCACCGCGACCTCGACCAACAATGTCGGCGGCGTGCTGATCGAGGTCGGCACCTTCCCGGTCACCGATCCGGTCTCGGTGGCGCTCGGCGCGCAGCCGCTCGATCCGGAAAAGTCGCTGAACATCGGCGGCGGCATCGCGCTGACCCCGGCCCGCGGCCTCAGCCTGACCGCCGACGTCTATCAGATCGAGATCGACGATCGAATCGTCCTCACCGAGAACCTGCAGGGCGCGGCGGTGCTCGCCCTGCTCCAGGGCGCGGGCATCAACAACATCACGTCGGCGCGCTTCTTCGTCAACGGCATCGACACCCGCACCCGCGGCATCGACATCGTCGGCAGCTACCGGCTGCCCGACATGGGCGTCGGCCGGATCACGCTGACCGCCGGCTACAATTACAACAAGACCACGATCACCAGCCGCGCCGCGCTACCGAGCCTGCCCGGCCTCACCCTGTTCGCGCGGCCGGAATCGCTCCGCCTCACCGACGGTCAGCCGCGCAGCAAGATCAATCTCGGCCTCGACTGGAATTACGGGCCGGTCGGCTTCACCGCGCGGACCAACCGCTACGGCCGAGTCCTGATCCCCGGCACGGAGGCCAACATCCTGCTGCCGATCGGCGCGTCACCGACCGACATCTTCCTGTCGCCGAAATGGATCACCGACGCCGAGATCCGGGTGCGGCCGTTCGGCGAGGGCCGCGGCTTCGAGCTGGCGGTCGGCGCCAACAACCTGTTCGACATCTATCCCGACCGGCTGCCGGCCGGCGGCGCCTTCGGCCTCAACAACTTCTTCCTGGCTTATTCGAGCTTCTCGCCGTTCGGCTTCAACGGCCGGTTCGTCTACGGCAGGGTGTCGTTCGAATTCTGAAGCGCGGCGGGCCCGTCCACCGCGTGCGGGCCCGCCGATCCTGGGGCAGGAACAATCCTGCAACTTCGTCTTTCGAAGATGGACTATCGACGGCGCCGCCGGACGCAGCGCCACCTATCCGCTTTCATGGCGAAGACTTCATTGGATCTTGGCGACGCACTCCGCGATGCGGGCCGAATATTCTGAAAGCTGTCGGATCGCGGCCTCGTTGAGAGGATCGGATAGCTGCCGCTCGCCGAGCGCGTTCAGGCCGGCGACCTGATCTCGTTCACGATGGCTCCGTAATCGGGCGCTGCTCCGATATTTACCAGCCGGCTCTTGAGGCGGGTGACAATATCCTCCGCGGCGGCGACCGCGATCCGCCCCACGCCACTGACCTGGGGCTGAAGGAGCGGAAGCGCCACCAACCTATCAGTCGGCATCAGCGCAAGCCGGCGCTCGGTTGCAGCATGCACGCAGCCGGAGAGCACCAGGAGAGCTATTCGGCGGAATTTGGAAAGCGAACCGGCTTCAGTCTGAAAACCCCGCTAGAGAGGTTGGGAATTGCGGGCGACAGCGGCGTGAGCCGAAGACCGCGGGCGGCGGCTGTTGCTGCGGGCGCGGACCCGCCCGCTCGCCGCCGGCTGCCAGCGTTTCGTCGGGCCGCTCAGCCTCTGGCGCCGAGCGGTTTTCGATCAGATCCGGCCCATCAGCAACAGGATCAGCAGGACGATCACGATCAGGCCGAGCAGGCCGGACGGGCCGTAGCCCCAATTGCGGCTGTGGCCCCAGGTCGGCAGCGCGCCAAGCAGGATCAGGATGAGCAGGATGATCAAAATGGTGCTGAGCGTCATGGGATCCTCCGTGTCTTGTACGGGTGCGTAACGACCTCGGCCCCTTCCGGTTGCACGCGGCTTCGGAATGCGGCGGACTGAACCGTTCAGGCGAACAGCGCCCGCGCCTTGGCCAGCGCCGCCACCCCCGCTGCGATCGTCGCCTCCCGCTTGGCGAAGCAGAGGCGGATCGCGGTTCTGACCGGGTCCTCCGCGTAGAGCGCCGAGATCGGGATCGCGGCGACGCCGGCCTCGGCGACGGCGCGTTCGCAGAAGGCGACGTCGTCGGCCTCAATGCCCGAGCCGGGCAGGTCGACGGTGAGGAAATAGGTGCCTTCGCAAGGCAGCACCTGGTAGCCTGCCTGCTCGAGCAGGGCGCTCATCCGGTCGCGCGCCGCGGCGAAGCCGGCCCGCATCGCGGCATAATAAGCATCGTCCTTGCCGAGGCCCCAGGCGACCGCCGCCTGGAGGTTCGGCGCGGTGGTGAAGGTGAGGAACTGGTGCGTCCCGGCGACCGCGGCGGCGAGGTCCGCCGGCGCCACCGCCCAGCCGACCTTCCAGCCGGTCAGCGAGAAGATCTTGCCCGCCGAGCCGATCTTCACGGTGCGGCCGGCCATGCCGGGCAGCGACGAGAGCGGCACGTGCCGGCGGCCGTCGAACAGGACATGCTCCCAGACCTCGTCCGACACCGCCAGCGCGTCGTGGGCGACGCAGGCCGCGGCGATCAGGCCGAGCTCCTCGCGGTCGAACATCCGCGCGGTCGGGTTGTGCGGATTGTTGAAGACGACGAGCCGGGTCTTCGGCGTGAACGCCTCGGCCAGCGCCTCGGCGGTGATCCGCCAGCCCGGCGGCGCCAGCCGGACCAGCCGCGCCACGCCGCCGGCGCGAAGCACGAGCGGCAGATAGGCGTCGTAGAGCGGCTGGAAGAGCACGACCTCGTCGCCGGGCGCGACCAGCGCCAGGAGGGTCGCCGCCAGCGCCTCGGTCGCGCCGGAGGTGACGATCACCTGGTCCGGGCCGAAATCGAGGCCCTGATGGCGGCGGTAATGATCGGCGACCGCCTGGCGGAGCTCGGGCAGGCCGCGCATCGGCGGATATTGGCTGGCCGCGCCGCTCAGCCCCTGCGCCGCCTTCTCGACCACGTCGTCGGGCCAGCCGAAATCGGGGAAGCCCTGGCCGAGATTGACCGCATGGTGAGCGCGGGCGAGGCCCGACATATGTTCGAAGATCGAGGTGGCGGGAGCATTCATGGCGCGGTCTTAGCATCGGCGGCGGCCGGACGCGAAGGGATGACGAGTGCCGAAGCCGACGCTAATCCTCCCCGCATGGCCAGCCGACCGCGCCGTTCGCTTCCCGTCCGCATCCTCGGCTGGATCGTCAAGACGATCCTCCTCTTCCTCATCGTCAGCATCCTGTGGGTGCTGCTCTACCGCTTCGTGAACCCGCTTTTCACCTTCACCCAATTGGGCGACCGGATCGGCGGCGCCGGCGTGCGCTCCGAATGGATGGCGATCGGCCGGATCGACCGCGACATGGTGCGCGCGGCGATCGCCGGCGAGGACGGCAAGTTCTGCTCCCATGCCGGCTTCGACCGCGAGGCGATCGAAGCGGCGATGCGGCGCAACGCGGCCGGCGGGCGGGTGATCCGCGGCGGCTCGACGATCAGCCAGCAGACCGCCAAGAACGCCTTCCTCTGGCAAAGCGGCGGCTGGTTCCGCAAGGGGCTCGAAGCCTGGTTCACTATGCTGATCGAGAATCTGTGGAGCAAGCGGCGGATCATGGAGGTCTATCTCAACGTCGCCGAGACCGGCATCGGCACCTACGGCGTCAATGCCGGCGCCTGGCGCTATTTCGGCCACGACGCCTCCCAGCTGACGCCGCAGGAGGCGGCGCGGATCATCGCGGTCTTCCCCTTGCCCAAGCGGCGAGCGGCGATCAGCCCGCGCGGCTTCACGAGGCGCTACGGCAACATGATCATGGCCCGAATGCGGGTGGTCGGCAGGGACGGGCTGGACGGGTGCGTCTATCGCTAACCGCCCTCTCGTCATGCCAGCGAAGGCTGGCATCCATGCTGACTCGGCTTGGACCCCAGCCTTCGCTGGGGTGACGGATTGGGGTGCCGGGGTGACGGGTGCGCCGCACCCGTCAGAACGGCATCTTGAAGCCGGGCGGGAGCTGCATGCCGCCGGTGACGCCCTTCATCGCTTCGGCGGCGGCGAGGTCGGCCTTGCCGCGGGCATCGTTGAGCGCGGCGGCGACCAGATCCTCGACCATCTGCTTCTCCGACGGCGAGAGCAGGCTCTCGTCGATGTCGACGGCGATGATCCGGCCCTTGGCCGAGGCGCGGATCCGGACCAGGCCGCCGCCCGAGACGCCTTCGACCTCGATCTTGTCGAGGTCCTCCTGCGCCTGCATCAGCTTGGCCTGGGCGTCCTGCGCCATTTTGAGAAGGTCGTCGAGATTCTGCATCATGCGCTCCGTTGTTCGTCGAGCTTGAAGCCGGGGATCAGCTCGGCTTCGGGAAAGGCTTCGAGAGCGGCCTTCACGACCGGTCTTTCCCGAACCCACTGCTCATTCCGTCGTTCCGCTTCAAGCTCCTGTTCGCGCAGGGACGGCTGAGCCGAACCTTCCGCAAGGCTGACGGTCCAGCTTTCCCTTTGATTGGCTTTCAGCCACGCGCGGAGCTTGGCGAGGGTCTCGTTCAGCTGCTTTGCGTCGCGCGCCGCCGCCATGGACTGCAAGGCCAGTATCGGCGGAGAATAATCGACGAGCCGGAACTCCTCGCTGAGCTGGTGGGAAAGCCAATGCCCGCCATTTTCCTCGATCTGCCTCACCAGGCCGGCAAAATCGGCGGGCACCGCGAGCAACTCGCCCTGGCTTTCCTTCGGTGCGTCGGGCGCGCGCGCCGCCACCACCTCGCCGCTCGCCAGCTGCTCGAGCACCGCGCCGGGATCGGGCAGATCGGCGGCGTGGATGATGCGCAGCAGGGCCATTTCGGCGGCTTCTAGCGGCAGCGGCGCGTTGTGGACCTCGGCGAGGCCCTTGAGCAGCAGCTGCCACAGGCGGTGGATCGCGGCATGGCCGAGCTTCACCGCCCATTCGGCATAGGCGTCGCGCTCCTCGGCCGATTGGGCCGGATCCTGCGCCCCGCCGACCTTGGCCCGGGTGATGCCGTGCACCGCCTCCAAGAGGCCGCGCAGCACCGCCGAGGGCTCGACGCCGAGATCATATTGGCCGCGCAGCGCGGCGAGCGCGCCTTGGGCGTCGCCGGAAAGGACGAGGCCGAGCAGGGCGCGGATCGCGCCCCGGTCCGACAGGCCGAGCATCGCCCGGACCTGCCCCGCGCCGACCGCGCCGGCGCCATGGGCGATCGCCTGGTCAAGGATCGACAGGCCGTCGCGGGCCGAGCCTTCCGCCGCGCGCGCGATCAGCGCCAGCGCCTCGGGCTCGACCTCGACCCCTTCCGCCTCGGCGACATGGCCGAAATGGGCGGCGAGCAGATCGGCCGGGATGCGCCTGAGGTCGAAGCGCTGGCAGCGCGACAATACGGTGATCGGCACCTTGTTCACCTCGGTGGTGGCGAACAGGAACTTAACGTGCGCCGGCGGCTCCTCGAGCGTCTTCAACAGCGCGTTAAACGCGTTCTTCGAGAGCATGTGGACTTCGTCGACGATATAGACCTTGTAGCGCGCCGAGACCGCCGAATAGCGAACCGCCTCGATGATCTCGCGCACGTCGTCGACGCCGGTGTGGCTGGCGGCGTCCATCTCGACGACGTCGATATGGCGCCCTTCGGCGATCGCCCGGCAGGGCTCGCAGGCGCCGCAGGGCTCGATCGTCGGCCCGCCGGTCCCGTCCGGGCCGACGCAGTTGAGCGCCTTGGCGATCAACCGCGCGGTCGAGGTCTTGCCGACGCCGCGCACGCCGGTCAGCAGGAAGGCATGGGCGAGCCGGTCACGCTGGATCGCGTTGGCGAGCGTCTTCACCATCGCCTCCTGCCCGATCAGCTCGGCGAAGCTCTGCGGCCGGTATTTGCGGGCCAGGACGCGATAGGGCTGCGCCGGCTGCGGCGGATCGTCCAGGCCGAGGCCGGGGGTGTCGGGCGATTCGGAAGCCATCAGCCGAACCTATGCGCCCCCTTTCCCGTGCGCCAGCGAAAGCTCGCCAGCCCGCGGGCCGAGCGCACGGCACGAGCGGCACGACCGGCGCGACCGGCGCGACCGGCACACGGAATCGCGGGGGGTCCTCCCCGCGAAGGAGCCTGTGCGGGGCCGGGGAGAAGCGCGAATCGGGACGAGGCGGCGGTCATGGCGCGATCTTACTCCGACCGCCAGCCGGCAGGAAGAGAAAAGAACGAATGAGGAACAGGTAGGTGGCTACGAAATTCTCGGCACCATCCTGCTCGCGCTCGGTCGCTGGACGACCTGGCTTTGCCTCGGCTTCTGTGCGATTTATGCGGCCGATCTCGTTCTGGTGCACTGGCCCGCGGGCTGGTTCGTGGTCGGGCTCGGCCGCAACGGCATGGAATATAGCGTGCTTCTGATCGCCTGCCTGGCGCTGCTCGCTTTTGTGCATGCGCCGGCGCCGCGGGGCTGAGCGAGGGAAAGGTGGGAGCCGGAACGACCCGGCGTGAACTCGTTGCGGCTGCTTCCTTCCGGACCTGACCGGGTTGGCGAGAGCGCCGTCCGCCCGACTCCCGGGCGCCATATGGCGGCGCGCAGCCGCCGATGCAAGAAGATCGCGCTGGCGGAAGGACAGACCACGGACAGTCAGACCGCCGGCAAAGGTGGCGGGGTGCATCCATGGCATGATGGAGGATTCGGGCCACGCGAACCGCATCGTCCGCGAACGTATAGAAAATCCGGTGCTCACCGGCTTTCAGGGAATGCACGCCTGGAAGCTCGGGATCGAACCGCGGGCCCTTGCCCGGATGGTCCAGGACGAAGAGCGCGCGATCGAGCCGGCCGCGATAAAGCGCGCCCGCTCAATGCCCCATCGCTCGATACTTGTACGCGAAAATTCCGAGAGATCCGTTTCGGCCTCGGCGGACAGGATCACTCCATCGCCGGGAGTTACAGGAAGGCCGCCGCGACGGCACGGGCGACCGACTGGTGGACTCGGTTGCGCATTGCCAAATCGGCATCGCCGCCGCTTTGATAGCAGGCGATCAGGATCGGGCCGCGGCCGGGGGGCCAGGCGATGGCGATGTCGTTGGCGGCGCCGTTGGCGCCGTTGCCGGTCTTATCGCCGACGCGCCAGCCGGCGGGGAGACCGGCGCGGAGCCGCTGGAGCCCGGTGGTCGCGCCCTCCATCCAGCCGATCAGCCGGGAGCGCGAGGAAGCGCCGAGGACGTCGCCAAGCAGCAGTGCCCGCATCAGACCGACCGTGGCGGCGGGGCTCGTCGTGTCGCGCGGGTCACCCGGAAGGTTGCTGTTGAGCGCGGGCTCGGTGCGGTCGAGGCGGGTCACTCCGTCGCCGCAGCGGCGGATGAAGCGGGTCAGCCCCTCGGGGCCGCCGATTCGGGCGAGCAGCAGATTGGCGGCTACATTGTCGCTGACCTCGACTATCGCGGCGCAAAGGCGCCCGACCGGCAGCCGGCCCCGATCGAGATTGGCTTCGATCACCGGCGCGTAAGGGACGAGATCGGCGCGGCCGAAGGGGATTTCCCGGTCGAGCGACAGCGCGCCGCGCTCCACCTCGGCGAGGATCGCGCCGGCGAGCGGCGCCTTGAAGGTCGAGGCCATGGCGTAGCGCCCGTCCTCGTCATGGCCGAGGCGGCGGCCGCTGGCGACGTCGAGCGCGGCGACGCCGAGCCGGCCGCCCGGGCCGAGCATCTCCTGCAGAGCCTCGAAGTCGGCGCGGGCGCGGCGGCTTTCGGCGGGATAGCCCATGCAGCCCGAGGCGAAAGCGGCGCCGGCGAGGAGGAAGTGGCGGCGATCGATCATTGCGGGTCCTTTGAATTCGACTCCCGGAGACGAGTAGGATTTACTTTTCTTCGCTCATCCTGAGGAGGGACTGAGCTTGGCGAAGGCCCGTCTCGAAGGATCCCCCAGTGCGTCCTTCGAGACGCCGGTTCGACAGGCTCACCGGCTCCTCAGGATGAGCGGATCAAATCAGCCCAACTCGCCCTAGCCCGCCGCTCGTCCGGAGCCAGCCGCAAAAAATCTCCGGCCAGCCATTAGCGGTCCGCCGTCACCGCCCCTGCATGTTGTGGAAGCCGGGCGGCATGCGCACCGTCAGAGTCTCCAGCTCATCGCTCAGCCAGATCTGGCAGGCGAGGCGCGAGCGGCGGCCGACATGGGCGGCGAGATCGAGCATGTCATCCTCGTCGTCGCTCGCCCGCGGGAGCCGGCCGAAATCGTCGGGCGCGACGATGACGTGGCAGGTCGAGCAGGCCATCTGGCCCTCGCACGTCCCCTCGAGCGGCTGGCCGGCGGCCTGGGCGACGTCGAGCAGCCGCGCGCCGGCGGGCGCTTCGACCTCCTGGACATGCTCGCCGTCGGCGGAGACGAAGCGGACCAGAATCATGCCTGCCGGTCCGCCGCTTCGTTGATCAGGCCGAGCGCGGCGCGCAGCTCCCCCTCGCCCGTATAGCGGCCGAAGCCGAGGCGGATGCTGGACCGCGCCTCGCGATCGTCGAGGCCGAGCGCGGCGAGGACATGGCTCGGCCGGCCCGAGCCAGAGGCGCAGGCCGAGCCGGCGGAGAAGGCCACGCCGCGGACCTCGGAGATCAGGCGGGCGGCGTCGACGCCGTCGCGGCGGAGGCTGAGATTGCCATGGTAGCGCCGGTCCGCCGAACCGTTGAGCGTCCATCCGGCCATCATGTCGCGTGCCACGGCCCAGAGGCGTTCGACATGGTCATGATCGGCCGGCCCGAGCAGGCGGGCGGCCGCGCCGAAGCCGACGCAGAGCGCCGGCGACAAGGTGCCGGAGCGGACCCCGCCTTCCTGGCCGCCGCCGTGGAGCAAGGGATCGAGCGTCACGCCGTCGCTCACCCAGAGCGCGCCGATACCTTTCGGGCCGTGCACCTTGTGCGCGGAAAGCGCGACCATGTCGCAATGGTCGAGCGGCAGAGGCACCCGGCCGAAGCCCTGGACGGCGTCGCAGAAGAACAGCGTCCCTCTGGCGCGGGCGATACGCGCGATCTCCTCGATGGGCTGGATCACCCCAATCTCGTTGTTGACCAGCATCGCGGCGACGAGGCCGGTGCGATCGGTGACGCGCTCGGCGACGAGATCAAGGTCGACGAGGCCGTCCGGGTGGACCGGAAGGACGTCGACGTCGAAGCCCCAGCCGGCGAGATATTCGACTGTGTCGAGGACGCAGGCATGTTCGGTGGCGAGGGTGACGATGCGGCGGCGATCCGGGGGGAGCCGGGCAGCGGCGCCTTTCAGCGCCCAGTTCGCGGCTTCGGTCGCGCCGGAGGTGAAATAGAGCTTCCCCCCGCCCCGTTCGTGCAGCGCTTCGACGACCCGCTCCCGTGCCACCTCCACGGCGGCCGCCGCCTCCCGCCCGAGCTTGTGCGGGCTGTGGGGGTTGCCGAACTTCTCCTCCAGCCAGGGCCGCATCGCCGCCGCCGCTTCCGGCGCCAGCGGAGTCGTCGCCTGATAGTCGAGATAGATGGTCACGCCGCCCTGCGGCGCGCGTAGAGGGCGCGCCATTCCGCCAGCAGCGCGTCGATGTCGCCCTCGGCCGTGGACGGGCCGAAGCTCACCCGGATCACCTCGCGCGCTTCCTCCTCGGCCATCCCCATCGCGGTCAGGACGTGGCTGGTCTTGAGGCTGCCCGACGAGCAGGCGCTGCCGGCCGAGACGGCGATGCCGGCGAGGTCCAATTGCATCATCTGCGCCGCCGCCGGCACGCCCGGCATCCGGTAGCCGGCGATGGTGGCGACGCGCGGCGCGGTTGCCGCGACCACGGCCCCGCCGGCGGCGAGAATCCCGGCGTCGAGCCTGGCGCGCAGGCGCTTCGCTTCCTCGTACCAAAGATGATCGGCCTCGGCGGCGGCGGCGAAGCCCATGATCATCGGCACCGCGGCGGTGCCGGGGCGAAGCCCCCCCTCCTGGCCGCCGACCGCCTCGAGCGAACCCGTGTCGCGGACCAAAAGGGCGCCGATGCCCGGCGGACCGCCGAATTTGTGCGCGGCGACCGCGATGAAATCGGCTTGCGGGAGCGGCAGCTTGCCGGCGCTCTGCGCGCAATCGGCGAGCAGCAGGCCGCCCGCCGCCTTCACCCGCTCCGCAATCGGGCCAAGCGGGTGGATCACCCCGGTCTCGTTGTTGACCGACTGGACCGCGACCAGAGGCCGCTCGGCCCCTGCCAGCGCCGCGTCGAGATCGGCGAGGTCGAGCGTCCCGTCCGGCTTCACGGCCACCTGACGGGCGCCGGGCGCGCTGCGCAGCACCGCCGGATGCTCGATCGCCGAGACGATGCGCGGGCCCGCCCTGGCGCGGCCGATGACGATCTCGATCGCCTCGGTCGCGCCGGAGGTGAAGACGAGCGTGCCGTCCCAATCCAGCGCGGCCGCGATCCGGCGCCGGGCGTCCTCCATCGCGGCGCGGGCGGCGCGGCCCTCTTCATGGGCCGATGACGGATTGGCCCAGGCCCAGCAGGCGGCGCCGATCGCCGCCGCCGCCGCCGGCAGGATCGGCGTCGTTGCGGCGTGGTCGAGATAGATTCGGCTGCCCACCTGGCCTTGCGTCCCTTTCAAATTGCGGATTGGCGCCGCTTCCCTATATAGAGCGCCGCCACGCGGTTCACGCGTGCGTTCATTCGAATATTCCAAACGCAGGTGCAATGCCCGAAGTCATCTTCCCAGGGCCCGAGGGCCGTCTTGAAGGCCGTTTCAGCCCCGGCCCCCGGCCGCGCGCCCCGGTCGCTTTGATCCTCCATCCCCACCCGCAGGGCGGCGGCACGATGAACAACGGCATCGTGCTGGCGCTCTACAAGACCTTCGTGCGGCGCGGCTTCGCGACCTTGCGGTTCAACTTCCGCGGCGTCGGCAAGAGCCAGAGCGTGTTCGACAACGGCATCGGCGAATTGAGCGACGCCGCCTCGGCGCTCGACTGGGTGCAGTCGATCCACCCGGAAGCCGAGACGACCTGGATCGCCGGCTTTTCCTTCGGCGCCTGGATCGGCATGCAGCTCCTGATGCGCCGGCCCGAGGCGCGCGGCTTCATCTCGATCGCGCCGCCGGCCAATATGTACGATTTCAGCTTCCTCGCCCCCTGCCCGTCCTCGGGCATCATCATCCAGGGCGAGGGCGACGAGGTGGTGACTCCGCTCGCCACCCAGAAGCTGGTCGATAAGCTGCGCACCCAGCGCCACATCACGATCGAGCACAAGACGATCCCGCACGCCAACCACTTCTTCGTCAACGAGATGCCGCAGCTGATGAAGGCGGTCGACGACTATCTCGACTTCCGCCTCGATCCGTCCTGCCCGATCCGTTAGCGCGCCTTATTCGGCCTCCGCCGCCAATCCGCACGACGGCGACGCCATGGTCGCCATGGCCTCGGCCATCCGCGCCGATTGCCCGGCCAGCGCGGCGCGCACGGACGCCGAGTCCGGGAAGGGCATCGGACGGCGCAGGAGCGAGGTCCCGTCCTGATCGACGATCTCCTGCTCCCAATTCCCGTTTTGCATGAGGCGGGCGAGAATCGCCGGGTCGCGGAGGCTGTGCCGATGGTGCGGATCGCTTCCCTGGAGGCGGATGACGGTGGCGTCGCCGTGGAGGACCTGGCCGAGATATTCGCCCTCCGCCCAATAGCGCGCCCACAAGGCCAGCCGGCCGCCGGACGGCGGCAGGTCGAAGCCGTAGGCGAGGAAGGAGGGAGGCCCGATCCCCCCAACCCCGGCATCGGCGTTCCACCATTCGACGCGCGGGCCGTTGTCGGCGAATATGACGAAGCGGATGCCGGTCGGCGACCCGTCGGGATGAGTCGCCTGCTCGGCCATTCCCCGTCCGTCCGCGATGGTAAAGCTCAGGCCGCAGATCATGTTGCCGCGGTCCGCCTGCAACCAAGCGGCCAAAGCGAGCGCGACGAGGGGGCTCAGGCCGGCCACGTCCAGATCAGCACATTGCCGAGCATTACCAAAGCGGCGACGATCATCAGCGCGCCCTTGCGCGGCTCGCGACGCTTGAGGACGAGCCAGGCGCCGCCCGCGGTGAGGGCGAAGGCGGCGATCATCAGGATCGACAAAGTGAGCGCGCCGGGACCGGTCATGAGGCGGTGATGCCACGGCCCGCGCCTTTCACAAAGGCTTAAGCGGGGCGCGGCTAGAAGCGGCCGATGAGCTTCCACGACCACCGCCCGTTCGGACAGGCGTTCGACACGATCGACAAGGCGATCCTGCCCAATTTGTCGCGGCTGCTCGACGGCGTCATCGACAGCGCGGCGCTCGCCCGGCCGGGGATCAACGCCGAAGCCTATGCGACGGGGCTGCGGCGGACCGCGCGGCAGATGGACCAGCTGACCCGGCTCGTCGCCCTGGTCGCGCCGCACGCTCAGCCGGCGCGCAAAATCTCCGCATAGACCGACCGGTCGACGTTCCCGCCCGAGACGATAACGACGCTGCCCTCGGGCGCATCCGCCCTTCCCGAGATCAGCGCCGCCAGCGCCACCGCGCCGCCCGGCTCGGCGACGATCCGCAAGTTGCGAAAGGCGAACACCATCGCCGTCACGACCTCATCCTCGCTCACCGCCAGGCCCCGCGCGCCGCTGTCGCGCAACGCGCCGAAGGTGAGCGGCGACACCCTCTTGGTCTGGAGCGCGTCGCAGCGGGTCGGCGGCGCCGGCTCCGCCACCGGCACGATCGCGCCGCCGGCGAGCGAGCGCGCCATATCGTCCCAGCCCTCCGGCTCGACGGCGACGATCTGCGATTCGGGCAAGACCAAGGCGATGCCGCCGGAAAGGCCGCCGCCGCCGCAGGGCACCAGCACCATCGGCGGTACCCCGCCGAGCTGCGCGCGGATCTCGACCCCGACGCTGCCCTGGCCCTCGATCACGTCGACATCGTCGAACGAGGGCACCAAAGTCGCGCCGTGCTCGGCGGCGAGGCGCGCGGCGATTTCCTCGCGGCTTTCGGTGGCGCGGTCGTAGAACAGGATATCGGCGCCCGCCTCGCGGGTCGCGTCGACCTTCACCCGGGGAGCGTCGGCCGGCATGACGATGGTCGCCGCCATGCCCAGCCGCCGCGCCGCGAGCGCGACGCCCTGGGCGTGGTTCCCCGAGGAGAAAGCGACCACGCCGCGCGCCCGTTCGGCCGCGTCGAGGAGCATCAGCCGGTTGGTCGCGCCGCGCAGCTTGAAGCTGCCGCCCTGCTGGAGGCACTCGGCCTTGATCCAGAGCCGGCGGCCCTCCCAGTCGAGCGGCAGCAGCGGCGTCCTGGTCACTGCGCCGTCGATGCGCCTCGCCGCAGCCAGCACACCGTTCACCGAAGGCTGTCTATCTTCCACGCAAACCTCTGGAAAAGGAGGAAAATTAACAACTCTTTACACAGGAGGCCAAGGTCCATATATCCCATGCCGCAGCCCCATGGGGGACTTCCAAACCGCAAGGCTGCCTTGTCGTCAACTACTTCCCTGGAGGTCCCTTGAGTTGCACAGCCATCATAGCGCGCTGGGGCTAGCTACCGCCCCGTCCGGCACCGCCTGCGGTGCCGACCTCGCGAAACTGCGCCCGGTCCAGCCGGTCACGCTCATTCGTCCGCACGCCGCCCGGCGCGCCGCCCGCTTCTTTGCCGAGAAGTTTCCGGGCCGGTCGCTCTATGCGGTCAAGGCCAATCCCTCGCCGGACCTGCTGCAGATCCTGTGGGAGGAAGGCCTCACCCATTATGACGTGGCGTCGATCGCCGAGGTGCGCCTCGTCGCCGAGACCCTGCCCGAAGCGGTGCTCTGCTTCATGCATCCGGTGAAGGCCGAGGAGGCGATCGCCGAGGCCTATTTCACACACAATGTGCGCACCTTCTCGCTCGACACCGAGGAGGAGCTCGACAAGATCGTCCGCGCCACCGGCGGCGCGAGCGACCTCAACCTGCTGGTCCGGATCCGCGTCTCCTCCGATCACGCCAAGCTCAGCCTCGCTTCGAAGTTCGGCGCCGAACCGAATGAGATGAAGGAGCTCCTGATGGCGACCCGCCAGGCGGCGGACGCGCTCGGCATCTGCTTCCACGTCGGCAGCCAGGCGATGAGCCCGACCGCCTATCGCGACGCGATGGAGCGGGTGCGCGCGGCGATCGTCGAGGCGGCGGTGACGGTCGACATCGTCGACGTCGGCGGCGGCTTCCCCTCCTGGTACCCGGGCATGGAGCCGCCCCCGCTGGAGACCTATTTCGAGGTCATCCACAGGGCGTTCGAGGACCTGCCCGTCTCCTATTCGTCCGAGCTGTGGTGCGAGCCGGGCCGGGCGCTGTGCGCGGAATATGCCAGCGTGCTGGTCCGTGTCGAGAAGCGCCGCGGCGACACGCTCTACATCAACGACGGCGCCTATGGCGCCCTGTTCGACGCCGCCCATGTCGGCTGGCGCTTCCCGGTGCAGCTGCTGCGCGAGCGGCCCTCCGACACGAAGCACATGGCGTTCAGCTTCTACGGGCCGACCTGCGACGATCTCGATCATATGGCGGGGCCGTTCATGCTGCCCGCCGACATCGGCGCCGGCGACTATGTCGAGATCGGCATGCTCGGCGCCTATGGCTGCGCGATGCGCACCGGCTTCAACGGCTTCGGCTCGGACCTCAAGGTCCTCGCCGCGGACGAGCCGATGGCGACGCTCTACGGCGGAGCGGAGCGCGAGGTCGCACGTTCCAACGTCGTGACGCTGTAGGACCAGCAGGCTTTTTTCGCGCGTCATTCCAGCGAAAGCTGGAATCTCTCTTCTGCTGAAGGAAGTGGGATTCCAGCTTTCGCTGGAATGACGGTCTCTAATTTCCCAGTCTGGAGATTCCAATGGCCACCGACGCCCCCGTCAACGACACCCGCAAGGCGGAGCTGCTCAGCACCGAGGTCGAGCATATCGACATCAAGAGCTTCGACGCGCGCCCGATCGTCGAGGCGATGAGGAAGATGAGCTTCTCCAGCCGCGACCTCGGCCGGGCGACGGACATCTACAACCAGATGCTGGCCGATCAGGACTGCTCGATCGTGCTGGTCGTGGCGGGCTCGACCTCGGCCGGCGGCTGCATGGACCTTTATGCCGAGCTGGTGAAGAACAACATGGTCGACGCGATCGTCGCCACCGGCGCGGCCATCGTCGACATGGATTTCTTCGAAGCGCTCGGCCACAAACATTATCAGGCGCTCGAAATCCCCGACGACGACACGCTGCGCTCGCTCTACATCGACCGCATCTACGACACCTATATCGACGAGGAGAAGCTGCAGCAGACCGATCACACGATCGGCGCCATCGCCGACAGCCTCGAGCCGAAAGCCTATTCCTCCCGGGCGTTCATCCGCGAGATGGGCAAGTGGCTGATCGACAATGGCAGGAAGGACAACAGCCTGGTCAAGCTCGCTTTTGAGCATGACGTGCCGATCTTCTGCCCCGCCTTCACCGACAGCTCCGCCGGCTTCGGCCTGGTCAAGCACCAGGTCGACCGGATGAAGGAGGGCAAGCCCTATCTCACCATCGATTCGATCGCCGACTTCCGCGAGCTCACCGACATCAAGATCAAGGCGGGCACCACCGGCCTCTTGATGATCGGCGGCGGGGTGCCGAAGAACTTCGTCCAGGACACCGTGGTCTGCGCCGAGATCCTCGGCCACGAAGATGTCGAGGTGCACAAATATGCGGTGCAGATCACCGTCGCCGACGTCCGCGACGGCGCCTGTTCCTCGTCGACCCTCCAGGAGGCGGCGAGCTGGGGCAAGGTCTCGACCGCGATGGAGCAGATGGTGTTCGCCGAGGCGACCACGGTGCTGCCGCTGCTCGCGTCCGACGCCTATCATCGCGGCCATTGGAAGACCCGCGCCAAGCGCGCCTTCGGCACGATGTTCGGCTGACAAGATCCTCCCCTGCTTTTGCAGGGGAGGGGACCATGCGGAAGTGCGGTCCCCCTCCCCTCGAAATCGAGAGGAGGAATTCGGGTTTACCTCACTCCATTTCTGACGCACCCTCCCCTCGCCTCCGGGGGAGATCGCGCATGCACTATCCCATCCTCGCGCCGGTCGTCGCGCTCGTCGCCTGGACTTTGGTGATGATGATCTGGCTCTACGCGGTCCGCTTCCCGGCGCTGGCGCGCAAAGGCATCTCGCTCAAGGGCCGCGTCGGCAGCAAGGGCGGCGACCTCGACGGCGTGGTCGAGCCGCACGTCCAGTGGAAGGCGCACAATTACAACCACCTGCTCGAGCAGCCGGTCCTGTTCTACGCGATCGCGATCACTTTGGCGCTGATCGGCGGCGGCGACATCTGGATCAACGTCTGGCTCGCCTGGGCCTATGTCGGCTTTCGCGTGCTGCACAGCCTGATCCAGGCGACCGTCAACGTCGTGCGCTGGCGCTTCCTCACCTTCATCGCGGCATCCTTCTGCCTGCTCGGCCTCATCGTCCATGCCGGGACGATGATTCTCCACGATCTCTGACTCGAGCGGCGCAATTCGTCGTAGGAAGCTACCGGTTCGTCGCTGGCGCGCAGCTTCGACGACAAGTTCGGAGCCTTCGCCGCTGAGCCCGTTCATTACGGCGCAGGCGCGTCTAGCGACCCTCCCAACGAAGAACGAGCAAACGCTCTTCAGGGAGAAACACGATGACCCTTTCAGCCGTTTTCATGGCGCTCATGCTCGGGACAGCGCCGGTCCATTCCGCCGGGCTGCAGCAGCCCGTCGCCGCCGCCGCCGCGACGACGGCGCTCGATCCGGGCGAGTTCGTCTGGCAGCCGGAAATGGCGACCGCCGGCGCGGTCGAGATCGTGGTCAGCGTTCCGCTCCAGATCGCCTATGTCTATCGCGGCGGGACGCTGATCGGCGTCTCGACCGTGTCGACCGGGCGTCCCGGGCACGACACGCCGCGCGGCCGCTTCGAGATCCTGCAGAAGCGGCGCGAGCATTATTCCAACCTCTACAACAACGCGCCGATGCCGTTCATGCAGCGGCTGACCTGGGGCGGGATCGCGCTGCACGCCGGCCAGATCCCCGGCCGCCCGGCCTCGCACGGCTGCGTCCGCCTGCCGCTCGAATTCGCGCGCCATTTGTTCGGGGTGACCGCGATGGGCGGGAGCGTCCACATCATCGACGGATCGCCCTCCGCCCAGACCGCGCTCGCCTTGGTCCGCGGCGAGCAGCTGGCGGCGACAGAGCAGCCGGCCGGCCCCGTCCTCGCCGGCGGCACCCAATAAATAGGGGACTGTCCCCTATTTCTAATAAATGGGGACTGTCCCCTATTTGAGGAAGCAGGCGGCGAGCTCGACATGGGTCGACCAGCGGAACTGGCCGACCGGCTTGACCCAGGCGAGGCGATAGCCGCCGTCGGCCAGGGTCCTGGCGTCGCGGGCGAAAGTGGCGGGGTTGCACGACACATAGGCGATCCGCGGCGCGGCCGAGGCGGCGAGCAGGGGCGCCTGCTCCCTGGCGCCGGCTCGGGGCGGATCGAGGATCACCGCCTCGAAGCGATCGAGCTCGGCGACGTCGAGCGGGCGGCGGAACAGGTCGCGATGGTCGGCGAACACGCCCTTGCCCGCGCCCTTCAGCGCCAGCACCGAGTCGCGCGCGCCTTCGGCCGCATAGACCTTGCCGGGAAGCGCCAGCGCGAAGGTGCCGAGGCCGGCGAACAGATCGGCGACGAGCGCGGCCTCCGCCACCGCCTCGCGGACCGCGGCGACCAAAGCCGCCTCGCCATCCGCGGTCGCCTGCAGGAAGGCGCCGTGGGGCAGCGCCACCGGAGTCCCGCTCAGCGTCACCGTCACCGGCTCGGGTTCCCAGAGCGTCTGCGCGCCATAGCCGTCGTCGAGCGCGAGCCGGGCGAGGGCGTTTTCGCGCGCGAAGGCGGTCAGCGCCTCGGCCGCTTCCAGCCCAGCGGCGTCGACTCCTTCGAGCAGCAGGTCGACGCCTTGGTCCGCGAGCGTCATCGCGGCGCTCGCCCGGCCATTGAGCAGGCGGCGCAGCGGCGCGACCAGGGCGAACAATTCGGGCCGCAATATATGGCATTCGCGCATGTCGACGATGCGGTGGCTGGCCAAAGCGTTGAAACCGACCAGGCCGCCCGCCGCCTTCAGCGTGGCGCGGCGGCGACTGCGCGGCGGCGACAAATGCGGATCGCGAATTTCCGGCACGACGACACCCTGGGCGGCAAGCGCCGAGGCGATCCGATCCCTGAGATAATCGGCATAGGCCGCGTCATCGACATGCTGGAGCTGGCAGCCGCCGCATAAGGGGAAATGGCGGCACGGCGGCACCGCATGATGCGCCCCGGCGATGATCGCGCCGTCCGCTTCCACCATGTCGCCGGGCGCGGCCAGGGCGACGAAGCGGCCGCTTTCGGTCACCCCGTCGCCGCGCGCGGCCAGCCGGACCACGGTTTCGCTCACAGCGCGGCGATGAGGTCGTCGGCGATCAGCCCGGGCCCGGCGCGCTCGGCGGCGCGGCCGTGCAGCCAGACCGCTTCGCAGGCCGCCCGATAAGGATCGCGAGTCGCGGCCAGCCGCGCCGCGACGATGCCGGTCAGGACGTCGCCGGTTCCGGCCGTGGCGAGCCAGGCGGGGGCTGGCGGCGCGATCGCGGCCATGCCGCCCGGCTCGGCAACCACGCTATCAGCGCCTTTGAACAGGATGATGGCGCCGCTCTGCTCCGCGGCAGCGCGCGCGCGTTCGACCTTGCTGCCGGACAGCGCCGGGAACAACCGGGCGAATTCGCCCTCGTGCGGCGTCAGGATGGCGGTGGCGCCGGCCTGCCGGAGCCATCCTATCCCCTCCTCCGCGAACAGATGGAGCGCATCCGCATCGAGGACCAGCGGATATGCCGAGCCCAGAAACGCGAAGGCGAGCTTCCTTGCCCCGTCGCCACGGCCGAGGCCCGGGCCGATGGCCAAGGCGCCGATGCGCGGATCGTGGGGCGGCTGCTGCATTTCGCCGGGCGTTTGCACCACCGCGTTCGGGACCCCAGGAACGAACGTCCGGGCGATCAATCGGACATAGCCCGCCCCCGCCTTGAGCGCCGCCGCGGCGGTGAGCGCGCTCGCCCCCGGCATCTCGCCCGCGACGACCGCGACATAGCCGCGCGTATATTTGTGGTCGCCGGGGCCGGGTGGCGCGATCGACGGCGGCCCGATCTCGCTCAAACCGCTCTGCACCGCGATGCCGATGTCGGCGACGACGATGCGGCCCATGTGGCGGGCGGCGGGCTGGAGGAGGTGGGACGGCTTCAGCGTCTGGAAGGTGATCGTGAGGTCGCAGTCGGGGACCGGAGAAAGGAGCCGCCCGTCGTCGGTCGCGGCGCCGCTCGGCAGGTCGATCGCGATCCGCACCCGCGCCGCGGCGGCGAGATCGAGCAGGCGGCGCGAGACGGGCCCGTCGAGCGGCCGCGCCAGGCCGGTGCCGAACAGCGAATCGACCAGCAGCGCCGCCGGCCCGGCCTCGGCGAAAGGTTCGACCGGCCCGGTCCAAGCCTCGCGCGCCGCCTGCGCCGCCTCGCCCTTCGGCTCGGCCAGAGCGGCGACCCGCACCGCGGCTCCGCGCGCGGCGAGCTCGCGGGCGATCACATAGCCGTCGCCGCCATTGTTGCCGGGGCCGCACAGGATGAGCGCCGGCAGCGGCCCGGCATAGCGCCAGATCGCCTCCGCCGCCGCCTTGCCGGCGCGCTCCATCAGCGCCGCGACCGGAGTGCCCGCCGCGACCGCCATCTCCTCGGCGGCGCGCATCTCCGCGCCGGTCAGGATCGCTCGCCCGCTCACCGGACCGTCGCCGGCAGGCGGAAGCGGTCGCCGCCGATCTCCACCTCGATCCGGCCGTCGCTGAGGATCGTGGCGGTCGCCTGCTCCGCGCCGTCGGCGGCGACGACGCCGTCGGCGGTGACGATCAGGCGGCGGAAGCCGCCGTCGGGCTTGCGGACAATGAGCAGGCGGCCGTCCGCGCCGTCGGCCGCCTCGATCGTGCAGGAGCGCTCATAATCCGCCGCCACCGCGACCGAGCAGTCGATGCGGTCGCCGGGCGCCGCCGCGCCCCCGGCCGTCTCGCCGGGCGCCTCCGCGCCCGAGCAGGCGGCGAGGAGGAGCAGCGCAGGGGCGAAGGCGGCGGCGTTCATCCCGCTTCCCTATCATTTCCGGCGCAGCGCTTCGAGCCGCCGCGCCGCTTCTTCGCCGCCGATCAGGGCGTCGAAGCGCCAGTCCTGCCCGGCATCGGAGCGGCCGAGCGCGATCGCGCGCTTCAGCGCCGCGAGGCTGGCGCCGTCATTGGCGAGGATCGCCGCGACGAGCGGCGCCACGCCGCCGACCAGCTCGACGAGGCCGATGCGCAGCGCCTCCTCCGCCCCGATCGCGGCGGCGGTGAACAGCAGCCGCGCCGCCTGGCCCGGGCCGACCAGCGCGACCAACCGGTGCACGTCCTCCTGCGGGTAGGAAATGCCGATCTTCGCCGGGGTGATCGCGAACCGGGCATCGGCGGTCGCGATGCGCAGGTCGCAGGCCATGGCGAGGGCGACGCCGGCGCCGTAGCAGGGCCCCTCGATATGCGCGATGGTCGGGACCGGCAGGTCGCGGAGGCGGTCGAGGGCGGCGCGCATCTCCACGCGGAAGCGGATTCGCGCCGCCTCGTCCTCGCGGAAGACGGGGAAATCGGCGAGGTCGGCGCCGGCGCAGAAGGCGGCGCCGGCGCCGGAGACGATCAGCAGCCGCGCGTCGCCGGCCTCGCCGACCGCATGAGCGAGCTCGGCCCAGCCCGCCGCGGCAATGGCGTTGCGGGCTTCGGGCCGGTCGAGCGTCAGGCGGGCGACCGCGCCGTCTCGGGTCAGGCGGAACATGGCGCGGGACATGCCGAAGGCGGGCGCCTCTGTCGCGCAAAAAAAAAGACCGGGCTGCCCGTTACGCGGCAGCCCGGCCGAAATGTTCCGCGGCGCCCCGCCCGGTGGAGACGGGGGGCCGCGGGCGAATGTCGGCGCGATCACAACCGCGCCTCGACCCGTCGCCGGAGCAAGACGCAAGGGCCGTGCCAGAACGGATTCCCGCGGGTGACGATGGTTAACGGGGCTAAGAGCCTGTGCCGGAACGGGATTCGTGGGTCAGCGAAGCCTGGTTTGGGACACCCACCAGCCGGGATGCCCGGCGGCGATCCGGGCCGCGGCGGCATCCCGTTCGGTATCCGAAGCGAACAGCCCGAAGCATGTCGCCCCCGAACCCGACATGCGGGCGATCCGGGCGGCCGACAGCGCGTCAAGCACCGCGCCGATCGCCGGGACCAGGCGCCGGGCGGGGGCTTCGAGGTCGTTGCGGCCCGCCTCCCAGTCGCCGAGCGGGCCGCGGTCGACGCCGTCCCAGCCGGCGAACACGGCGGCGGTCGAGAGCGGGACGCCGGGATTGACCAGCAGCACCGGCGTCCCGGCCAGGCCGTCGATGGGGAGGGGCTCGACCGCGTCCCCCCTGCCCTCGCCCCGCGCGGTCCGGCTCAGCAGGCAGGCCGGAACGTCGGCGCCGAGGCGTGCCGCAATCTCGGCGAGACGGTCGCCGCCGAGCAGCCGCAGCGCCGCGGCCGCGTCGGCCGATCCGCCGCCCAGCCCCGCCGCCACGGGCAGCCGCTTGTCGAGCGTCAGCGCCGCCCGGGCGCCGAGCATCCGCGCGGCTTTGAGGACCAGATTGTCCGGCTCGCTCGCGAGCGCGCCGGCGAACGGGCCAGTCAGAGCCAGCGACAGGCTTTCGCCTGGCGCGGCGGTCAGTACATCTCCGTCCTCGCAGAAGGCGAAGATGGTTTCGATGCGGTGATAGCCGTCCGCCTGCCTCGCCCGCACGTGCAGCGCGAGGTTGATCTTCGCGTACGCGATTTCCCGCATTCAGGGTCCAGACTTGGGGTTTGAGGTGGCCGTGATCGGCCTTCCCCGGCCGACCGCGAAGCGGCGGGCTGTCCTTTGCCGCCTGGCCGCGTCGGCGCGTCGGTCACGATGAATCATCATCGCTCCCTCCTTCCTCCTTGCCAGACAACAAATGCCAGCCCGTCACGACCGCCTCCAACCCCAGGACCCTAACGGGCGGCGAGCTGCGGCGTCAGCCCCGTCTCGATCTTGGCGCGCAGCCGGGTCGCGTCCGCGCCTTCGGCATAAGCGAGCGCGGCCGACCAGGCGAAGCGCGCCTCGACCCGCCGGCCGGCGGTGAAATAGGCGTCGCCGAGATGCTCGTTGATCTCGACGTCGGCCGGCTCGCCTTCGGCGGCGCGCTCGAGCAGCTGGATCGCCTCGGGGAGCTCGCCCTTGAGGAACAGGGCCCAGCCGAGCGAGTCGGTGATCGCCGCATTGTCGGGCGCGAGCCGGTGCGCCTCGCGGATCAGCCGCTCGGCCTCGGCGACATTCTCGCGCCGGGCGAGCTGTGCATAGCCCAGATAGTTGAGCACGAACGGCTGCTCGGGCGCGAGCCGGTAGGCGTTGCGGAGCGCGCTCAGCGCCTCGGGCCAATTGTCGGCCTGGTCGAGCGCGCCGCCGCGCATCAGCCACAAGGTCCATTCCGATCCGCCGTCGTCATCGCCGTCGCGCACCGCCAAAGCGCGGCCGAAGGCATTGGCCGCGTCGCCCTGGCGGTCGAGCGCGCCATAGACCTCGCCCAGCCGGACCCAGTCGGAAGCCGGGGCCGAGGAGGCGCGGGTCGCGGCCAGCGCCTCGGCGAGCGCGGTCTCGCGATCGCCGCCGGCGACGAGCAGGCGGACGCGCTGGTCGCGGACCGTCTCGGCGAAGGGATCGCCGGCGCCGACATTGGCGAGCAGCGGCACGGCGATCCGCTGGCGGCCCTGCTGGCCGAGCAATTCGGCGGCGACCATCCAGGTCTCGCTATTGTCGGGCGCGAGCCAGGTGGCCAGGCGGGCGAAGGTCGCCGCGAGCGGCGTCAATTCCTGGGCATGGAGGTCCAGCGACAGCCGAACGAGCAATTCGGCGAGGGCCGAGTCCGCTCCGGCGATCGCGCCCGGCAGCGGCCTGCGCGCCGCGACCAGGCGGCGGGCGGCGGCGAGCGGCGCGCCATTGCCCTCGAGCAGCCGTAAGGCTCCGGCGCGGTCGCGGCGCAGCAGCACGGCGGCGCCGGCGATGCGCAGCCGGCTGCCGCGCGGCCCCGCGGAATTGGCGGCGCGGCTAAGCTGGTCGACCGCTTCGGGCCGGCCCATCGCCGCGAGCAGCAGCGGCCGGTGCTCGGCGGCATAAGCCGCGCCGGCACCCTGCCCGCCGGGCTCGGGCAAGGCGGCGAGCGGATCGCCGCGGCCAGAGCCGAAGGCGAGCCAGGCGCGCAGCACCGGCACGGTGAAGGCGAACAATTGCTCGCGCTCGACGACCGCGATCTGCGCTTCCGCGACGCGCCAGTCACGCCTGCGGAAGGCGTCGGCAAGCAGCAGGAAACGGGCGTCGGGGAGCAAGGCGCTGCGCCGTTCAAGCGTTCGCGCGGCGTTGAGCGCCAGCGCCCAATCGCCGGCGGTGACGGCATGGGCCATCGCCTGGGCGGCGATCAGCTCGTTGTCGGGCGCCGCCGACATGGCCGAGCCGAAGCCGGCGGTGGCGCGGTCGAGCGCGCCGGCCGAGGCGGCCGCGCGGGCCTGGACGTAGAGGCTGAGCGGCGAGCGTTCCTCGGCCGTGCGCGCCCCGGCCGCGACGGCGGAGAAAGCGAGCGTGGCGGCGAACAAAGCGCGCGGCGCGAAACTACATATTGGGATAATTGGGTCCTCCTCCGCCTTCCGGCACGACCCAGTTGATGTTCTGGGTGGGGTCCTTGATGTCGCAGGTCTTGCAGTGGACGCAATTCTGCGCGTTGATCTGAAGGCGGGGTGAACCGGCTTCGCCCTCGACGAACTCATAGACTCCGGCCGGGCAATAACGCTGCTCGGGGCCGGCGAACTCGGCGAGGTTGACCTCCACGGGGATCGACGCGTCCTTGAGGGTCAGGTGGACCGGCTGGTCCTCCTCGTGATTGGTGTTGGAGATGAACACCGAGGACAGTCGGTCGAAGCTGATCACGCCGTCGGGCTTCGGATAATCGATCGGCGGGACCAGGTCCTTGCGCCAGAGCGTCTTATGGTCCGGATGGTGCTTCATCGTGAAGGGCAGGCCGATCTTGAGCGTGCGCATCCACATGTCGGCGCCGGCGAGCATCGTGCCGGCGATTCCGCCCCATTTGGCGACCAGCGGCTCGACGTTGCGGACCAGCTTGAGCTCGGTCGCGATCCAGGAAGAGCGGAGGGCGGGCTCGTAATCGTCGAGCGTGTCGGCGGCGCGATCGGCGGCGATGGCGGCGAAGGCGGCCTCGGCGGCGAGCATGCCGGACTTCATCGCGGTGTGAGACCCCTTGATCCGCGGCACGTTGACGAAGCCGGCGGCGCAGCCGATCAGCGCGCCGCCCGGGAAAGCGAGCTTCGGCACCGCCTGCCAGCCGCCCTCGTTGATCGCCCGCGCGCCGTAGGAGACACGGCGGCCGCCCTCGAGAAAGTCGCGGATCGCCGGATGCTGCTTCCAGCGCTGAAACTCCTCGAACGGCGACAGCCAGGGATTCCTGTAGTTGAGGGCGACGACGAAGCCGAGCGCGACCTGATTATTGTCCTGATGGTAGAGGAAGCCGCCGCCCCAGGCGTCGTCGAGCGGCCAGCCCTGGGTGTGGATGACTCGGCCCGGCTCGTGCTTGCCGGGGTCGATGTCCCACAGCTCCTTGAGGCCGATGCCATAGACCTGCGGCTGGCTCTCCGCGTCGAGCGCGAAGATCCGCTTCAATTCCTTGGTGAGGTGGCCGCGCGCGCCTTCGGCGAAGAAGGTGTAGCGGCCGTGCAGCTCCATGCCGGGCTGATAATCGGGGCGGTAGGTGCCGTCGCGGGCGACGCCCATGTCGCCGGTGGCGACGCCCTTCACCGAGCCGTCCTCGTTGAACAGGATCTCGGCCGCCGCGAAGCCCGGGAAGATCTCGACGCCGAGCGCTTCGGCCTGGCCGGCCAGCCAGCGGCAGAGAGTGCCGAGGCTGAGCGTGTAGGTGCCGTCATTGTCCATGAACGGCGGCATCAGGATGTGCGGGA
>Ga0190265_10000565_pt1 | contig 25833 bp, 27 predicted proteins | sample Popmic124T_FD_133135 | JGI IMG/M metagenome (GOLD analysis project Ga0190265, IMG submission 133135) | Populus adjacent soil microbial communities from riparian zone of Indian Creek, Utah, USA - 124 T | ecosystem: Environmental > Terrestrial > Soil > Riparian zone | place: USA: Utah | collected...
CACATTTTATCCACAGAGCGGTCCACGGCGCCTGCGCCTTGGTTTTCAAGCCTCCACGCCCAGCGGCCGCGACCGAGGCGTGACGCCCGGAACGGGGACATCGCGGAACGGGGACATCTACACTTTGTGTCCCCTGAAGCCGTGTCCCCTGAAGCCGCGTTGTATGGATAGGAGAGCGACAGCCACCGTTCGCTTGGCGAGGGCGGTCGCTACTCCTCCCCGGCGGCAAAGAGAAAGCGCGCCAGAAGGGCCGCCAGGCCGGCGCCCGCGAATTGAGCGGCGATGAAGGCGGGCACGTTCTCAGGCGCGATCCCCGCGAAGCTGTCCGAGAGGCTGCGCGCCACTGTGATCGCGGGGTTGGCGAAGCTCGTCGAAGAGGTGAACCAATAGGCGGCCGTGATGTAGAGCGCGACGCTCGCCGGAACCCATTCGGGGCGGTATCTCACTGTGCCGATGATCGTCAGGATCAGACCGAAAGTGGCGACGGCTTCGCCGGTCCATTGGCCGAAGCCGGTGCGCGCCTTGACCGAGAGTTGCAGCGTCGGCAGGTCGAACATCAAATGTGCCGCCCAGGCGCCCAGGATGCCAAAGGCGAGCTGCGCCAAAACATAGGCGCCGGCATCCGGCCAGCCCAGCTCCCGCCGGGACGCGGCGACGAGGCTGACCGCCGGGTTCATATGGGCGCCGGAAATCGGGCCGAGCATCGTGATCAGGACGAACAGGATCGCGCCGGTGGCGATGGTGTTGCCGAGCAGCGCCACCGCTTCGTTCCCGCGCGAAAGATTTTCCGCCATGATTCCCGAGCCGATTACGGTGGCGAAGAGAAAGAACGAGCCCACGGCTTCCGCCGCCAGCCTTCGCGCCAGCCCCGGCCGGTCAGGCAAGGCCCGGCTCTGCATCCCTGGTGCGGCCGATCTCGAACTTTCCCGCCCCGTCGCGGTCGAGGAGCGCTTCCGCCAGGATCGAGCGCGCCGAATTGCCGGTGCAGAGGAACAGGACGTAATAGGGGCGGCCGCTCATTGGGCGGCGGCCGGGGCGCAGCATTTGGCGGGGGCGGCGTTCGGGGACGCGGCGGCGAGCGCGTCGAAGGACGGGCTGTCGCCGTAGACAATCGCCTCGCCGGTCGTGTGGAACGCTTCCCAGATCACGCCGTCGGGATCGGTCACCCAGCTCTTCTCCGACTTCGCATAGCAGCAGGTGGTCGCGCCTTCCTCGAGCACCGGCCGGCCGGCGAGCTTGAGCCGGCCATAGACCTCGGCCAGCTCCTCGCCATCCTCGACCTGGATGCCGAGATGCTCGATCCCCTTGCGGGCGTGCATTCCGGCCGAGATCGCGAAATTGACCCGGGGATCGTCCAGCATCCATTTGGCGTAATCCTCCTTCACCACGGTCGGCCGGGCGCCGAACAGGGTGGAGTAGAAGCCGATCGACTGGTCGAGGTCGTTGACGCCGACGTGCACGTGCAGACGCTTCATGCCGATTTCCTTCGCTCTTGAACGGGTTTGCAGCTTGCGGCCGCGTCGGTGGCGCACCCGGCCCCGGCGCAGCAATTTTCCATGAGATAGGAGATGAGCGCGTTCATCGCGGCATAGTCGGCCGAGTAGATCAGCGACCGGTGTTCGCGCCGCTGCCGGATCAGCCCGGCCCGCGCGAGCTGGGCGAGATGAAAGGACAAGGACGAATTGGGCATTTCGAGCGCCCCGGCGATGGCTCCGGCCGGCATGCCGTCGTCGCCGGCCTGAACGAGCAGGCGAAACAGCTTCAGGCGATGCTCCTGTGCGAGCGCGCCCAAGGCGACGATGGCAGTCACGCCGTCCATGCCGGCTCCTCATTTCGATTTACGTAGAAATGAATGCCCGAAGGTGCGGAGTCAAGCCTTATTTCGATATTTGTGGAATTGATCGCAAAGGTCCGCTTTGGATCGTGCTGCGGAAAGCAGACCGCGCCCCTCGGCGAGAGCCCGCCGATCGCGTCGTCCCCATTCCCTAGGCCCCCGCGGTTGACCCCCTGTCGCGAATGCGGGAGGGGGAAGCATGAGCGTCACCGTCCGTCCCGTCGCCTCGAAGGCCGGCCGCGAGGCCTTTGTCGAGCTCGCCTACCGGCTCAATGCGGACGATCCCAATTGGGTGCCGCCGCTGAAGGACGAGGTAAGGGGGCTGATCAGCCCGGCCAGGAACCCGTGGTTCGAACATGGCGCGGCCGAGTTCTTCCTCGCCTTGCGGCCCGCATCCGCGGCCGCGGGCGCGGGCCTCGGCAAGCCGGTCGGCCGGATCTCGGCCCAGATCGACCGGCTGGTGATCGAGCATATGGGCGAAGGGATCGGCCAGTGGGGGATGTTCGAGGCCGAGGACGAGGAGGTGGCGCGGGCGCTGCTCGCCGCGGCCGAGGACTGGCTTCGGGCCAGAGGGATGACGCGCGCGCTGGGGCCGTTCTCGCTCGGCATCTGGGACGAGCCGGGGCTGCTGATCATGGGCCACGACCATCCCCCGATGGTGATGATGGGCCATAACAAAGCCGAATACCAAGGCTGGATCGAGGCGGCGGGCTATGCCGGCGTCAAGGATCTCTACACCTACGACGTGCCCACCGACCGGCCGTTCCCGCCGCTCGTCCAGCGCATCATCGCCTCGGGCGAGAAGAACGAGCGGATCCGAATCCGCCAGGCCGACAAGAGCCGCTTCGACGAGGAGGCGGGGTTGCTGATGTCGATCCTCAACGAGGCCTGGGCGGGCAATTGGGGCTTCATCCCGCTGACCGACGCCGAGATCGCTTATGTGGGGAAGAAATTGAAGCCGATCGTGCTCGCCGACCTGATCCTGATCGCCGAATATGACGGAGAGCCGGTCGCCTTCATGATGGGCTTGCCCGACGTCAACGAGTTCCTGATCGACCTGAAGGGCGAGCTCTTCCCGTTCGGCTGGATCAAATTGCTGTGGCGGCTGAAGCGGATGCGGCCGAAGGGCGGGCGGGTGCCGTTGATGGGGGTGCTCTCCAAGCTCCACGCCACCCGCCTCGCCAGCCAGCTCGCCTTCATGATGATCGAATATATCAGGCGCGCCGGCTACGGCCATTACGGCATCGGCCGGGCCGAGGTCGGCTGGATCCTCGACGACAACGCGCCGATGCTGGGCATCGCGGAAGCCATCCACAGCCGCCGCAACCGCACCTACAGGATCTACGAAAAGGCGCTCTAGCCGGACCGGCCGCGGACCTGTCCCGCACGCTTTTCCCGCAAGGCTTCCGCTGGTCCCGCCGCCGCGTTATGCTCGCCGCTTTCGGGACGGCCAAGGGGGCTTGGAGCGATGAAGGCGATCGGGATTCTGGCCGCGGCGGCCGCCTTGGCGGCGCTGACCGGCTGCGACCAGCTCGGGCTCGGCAACATGGCGGGCGGCGGCAACGCGGCGGCCGGCAACGAAGCGGCGGCCAACGCTTCGGCCGCCAAGCCGGCGGCGGACGGCAACCAGATCGCCGCCGACCCCGGCGCCGGCCTCGGCGGCAAGGACCCGGTCGCCGCCACCCCGGCCGGCAGCCAGGCCGTTGTCGCGCTCGACCGCGCCTATGTGATGGGCCGCTGGACCGACGACGGCGACTGCGAGAATGCGGTCGACTTCCTCCCCGACGGCCGGCTGGTCGCCTCGAACGGGCGCGAGGGCCTGTGGAACCTGGCCGGCGACCGGCTGACGCTGACCGTCGATTCGACGATCACGCTGCAGGTCGTGCCGATCGATCAGAATGTGATGAACGTCGTCAACCCCGACGGCTCGCTCGGCCGCTCGACCCGCTGCTGAGCGACGCCGGACCTCGCCGCCCTTTGGCCCGGACGGCGGGCCCGGTCGCCCATCTCCGGCCGACCAGAGGGGGATCGGCCGCGAGGAATCCGGAGCGCGGCGGGGAGCGCCGCCGCTTGCTTACCCCACAAATAATGTCGCTACTACAAGGAGAAGGATCGCCAAATAGAGATACCACGTCGAAGTATTCATTCCCCAGGCCCCTCCTGTTTACATCTCCATACTTGAAAAAGCGGCCTTGTCTTATCCTATTTGGCCCGAAGCGGTGGAATATCGGAGCGGTCTCTGGCTGGCGCGCCCGTCCGCCGCCAAACCCGGCCAGCCGGGGCTCAGCCGCGACCGGCGCAGCCCTGGCGCTTACCCCGTCCGCCGCATCGTGCTATCTGAAGAGTCGGCGCGCGCGACACGGTAAATCTTGCCGCCGTAGCACGGGTTCGGCCCTCAGGCCGTCCGATGCGCTCGTGGGGAAAGCAAGTCCCACCGCGCGCCAACTTCTCGCCGTGCCAGCGCTATTTGCCGTCCATCGGCTCGGTCGGCGCCCGGTTGATATGGGCAAAGGTCAGGATCGAGAGCGAAACGATCAGCCAGCCGGCGATGGCGTAGAGCGCCTTCATCACCTTCCAGAGGGTCTCCTCGCGTTCCGTCGCCGATTGCAAACGACGCGTGCGGAGCAGGCGGACTTGCGCGAGATCGTCGGCGTTGAATATCTCCGCCGCCTCCACCTCGCAGCGGCTCTCCTGGCGGAGGTCGATGAGCGGAATGAGAATGTCGAGCGCGTAGAGGCCCTCGTTTATGGCGTCGCCGCAATGGACGTTGCGCAGGACCCGATCGCCTGGCGCGCTGCCCATCCGGATCCTTTCGTCACCGCCGACGACGCCCGCGACCGGCGCGACGTCGATGACCAGCATCCCCCTTTGATTGGCGGCAAGCACGCCGGCCCACCCCACCAGGAAGGCGATGATCAAGGTGGAAACGGCCCGGCTGGGCCGGCGCAGATAGCCGAAGCCCCACCGCATCACCCAGTTCGCAGCGCTCGGCAGCAGGCTGACGCCGAACAGAATGAGCGCCGCCACCATGATCTTCAGGCCCGGATCGATGGCGCGCGCCAGCGCGTACCACACCGAAGCCGCCACCAGACCGACGAGGACGAACCAGAAAATGTTTCGCGAAATGAAGATGCTCCACTCGATTCGCTCCTTGAGGATTTCGAAATAGATCGCATAATCCTCGCGGCCCTCGGCGCGCGCCACCCTGATCGCCTGCTCGAAAGGCTGCGAACGGTAGTCGCTCGATCGCACCTGGTATTTGGACGAGGACGACAGGCCCGCCGTGTCGAACTGGCGGTAGAGCCAGTTCCGCTTTTTTTCGATCGTTGTCGAACGGTCGCCGATCCGCAGGCGTTCGCTGAGGTTGAACAACCAGGAAATCGCGACCGGAATCCGTTGCGCCACGAGCCGGTTGACGGAATTTCCGAGCGCCGCCGAAGCGCGACGAACCGCGCCTCGGACGGCTTGCCGGAAATCCCCGAAGGAGGCCGGCCAAATAGCCCTGTTCACCGCCGCCATCCGATATCCCAATCCCTTGATCGGGCGAACCGAGAGCGCTTTCCTGTTTTCAGGCTCCCCGGGTTCCCAACTGGTCCGGTGATAGACGAAGTGGTTCATCCTGATTTTGTCGAAATGGGCCCCCCAGGCGCGCCCGGCATGGTCGTCCAACATGTCGCAGGTCAGACCTTCCAGGTCGAAGACCGCCTGCAGGACAGGGCGGGGCTGCACATAGGGCCTGATCCTGTCCTCCAATCGCGGCGGGCAATCGTAAGGAGGAAGGCCTTCGACCGCCGGGGCGGAGAGCCAGTCTTCACTCTCGAGGACCGGCCGCATCTTTTTGGGAAGCAATGGAGGGACGATCAGCCCGTTGGTGAATCGGTTGGCCGCTCGAAGCGCGAATTCGGGACTGTTGGCGACCGGGCGGCTGAGGACCCGATTGGTCCTGGCGTCGAGGATGAAGGTGCGGCGCCGAAGCCAATCTTCGTGGATTGCCGCGGCCCTGAACACAAAGCAGGGGCCGGCGCCGGCCACCTGCTCTCGACCCGGCTTCGGATCATCGGGCCCGCGCTTCCCTGTCGCGCGGCCAATCCGTCCGTGGACCGCGGAAGGTGCAAAGAAAGACGGGGCGGTCTTCGCGATTTCGGTCCAGTGATTCTCGCGCTCCAGTTCGATATGGGGCGGGCGGCCGACGAGGCGGGAAACGCCATTTTCGCCGATCACGTAAGCGCTGCAGAGGCGCGCGAACTCGATCGCCGTGGCGGCATTCAAATCGCGACCGAAAGTGTCGACGGCCCGGTCGAGCGTTTCTGCGTGGCCGTCGAGATGGAAGATTTGCGCGCCGCGCACGAGGAAGGCGGCCTGCACCAGGAGTCGATGCTCGGACTCCTTTTCCTCGCGCCAGTTCCAAAAGGCCTTTTCGGGGAATAAGGCCCAAAGGGTCTCGAGGAGGTCGACGCCCGGAAGGCTCGCGAGCGGGCCGCGGCGGGCCTTAAGCAGCCTGGTCCGCGCCCCGGGATGGGCAAGCGTCAGCGAGCGGCCGATGGTGCCGTCGGTAAGGCTGACGGACTTCACCGAGCAGGCAAGGTCCATCCTGGAGACATCGAGCGATCCGCCAATCCGGCATCCGCTCAAATCGATCGCGCCTCTGATCTCCGCGCCGACGATGAAGTCCTCTTTCACCTGCAGGCCGCCGGCATCGAGCGCGCCCTGCACGACGGCGTGGCGAAGATAGAGATCGCGCTCGATTTCGGCGGCCCTGAGGCTGAGCCCGCCCGCGCACCTGAATTTGCGGAACTGGCCATGGCCGCCGGCGAGATCGAAACATCCGTCCAGCATCAGGAAGCCGCCGATCTTCGCGCCTTGGAAGAACAGCACCGGTTCCTCGCCGACGCTTTCGACCGTGGCGCCGCTCATCCACACGTCTCCGTCGACATGGGCGGCGCGGAGCTTGATCCGGCCGCGGCTGCGGCTGCCGTTGAGGAACCGGAGATCGCCCCTGATCTTCGCCAGCGCGAGATTCAGCGCATCCCGTGCTTCGTCGCCCATCCGGCGGCCGACGACCGGCGGCGGCGCATGCAGTCGGCAGCGCGACAGATCGACGTCGCCATCGACGCGGATGCCGGGCGCGCGGATCCAGAGCAGATCGTCCTCGCCATGGGGGCGGACCTTGCGCAGGTCGAGATCGCCGTCGACGGCCGCGCCCGAAAGGTCGACACTGGGTTTGTCACGCTCGACGCCGGTAGCGGTGAAGGTGCACGCCCTGAAACCGAGCCGGCTGAAATGCGAGTTCGCACCGGAAAAGCCGCCATCGAACAGGCAGTCACGAAACTCCAGGGGGCAAAGCGGCCCGCCATCGCAGCCGATCGCCGCATCGAGCTCGACCCGGCCGTCGATCAGCGCGTTCCTGATCGAGACGCCCGCGCCGGTCGTCGCGCAGACCCTGTCATGAACAAACGGCCAAATTCCCTCTTTGAAAAGAGGGAGCGAGAGCACGATGTGGCGCAATACTTCCGCAGAGATCGTCTCTCGGTCGCCGGTGAAAATCGTGTCGTCGCCATGCTCGACGTCTTTGACGAGACGATCTTCCGCAGGCTTGAGCGGTAAGGTTCCCATCGACAGTTCCCGAGTCGCTGGACAAGATTATCCCCCAACTCGGACGATGGGAACAGAACGCATCGTTCGAAACGGATCAAGACCCCGTCAGCGGGAAGGTGTCTTGCGAGTTGCTTTTCCCAGCGACAGGCCTTGTCGTCGCCCGCACGCCGCAGACGATGACGACGCCGCGCCACCGCATGGGCGCGGCGGCCATCGGGGAGTGATCTCCATCGTCGGCGGCGGGCCGGCCAGCGAGGCGGCTTCCATTCGGCCTATAACGAGGCGTTCACGCTCGGCTGAAGGAAATAGGGGACTGTCCCCGAAGAAAATAGGGGACTGTCCCTATTCGATCTCCACCCAGGTCGGGGCGTGGTCGCTGGCTTTCTCGCGGCCGCGATATTCCTTGTCGACGCCGGCGTCGCGGAGGCGGTCGGCGGCCTGAGCGCTGAGCAGCAGATGGTCGATGCGGAAGCCGGCGTCGCGCTGCCAGCAGCCGGCGGTATAATCCCAGAAGGTGTAGAGAGCGCCCTCCGGATGGCGGGCGCGGATCGCATCGGTGAAGCCCAAATTGAGGATGCGGCGGAAGGCCTGGCGGCTTTCGGGCTGCATCAAAGCGTCGTGCGCCATCGCCTTGGCCGAGAAGACGTCGTCGGGATCGTCGGTCGGGATCACGTTCCAGTCGCCGGCGAGCACGGCCGGCCGCTCCTCGGCGAGCAGCTCCACGGCATGGGCGCGCAGCCGCTCCAGCCAGGCGAGCTTGTAGGCGAACTTCTCGGTCGCCACCGGATTGCCGTTGGGCAGATAGATGGAGGCGATGGTGACGCCGCCCAGTTCGGCCTCGATATAGCGGCTGTGGCTGTCGTCCGGGTCGCCGGGCAGGCCCATCCGGCGCAGCGCCACCGGAGTCGCGGCGGGGGCGAGGATGGCGACGCCGTTAAACCCCTTCTGACCGTGCCAGACGCCGTCATAGCCGGCGGCGCGGATGTCCATGATCGGGAAGGCGTCGTCGTCGCACTTGACCTCCTGCAGGCAGAGCGCGTCGGGCTTCTGCTCGGCGAGATATTCGAGCAGGCGCGGGAGGCGGGCGCGGATGCCGTTCAAATTGTAGGAGACGATCTTCATTTCTCTTCAGTACCCCGGCGAAGGCGCACCCCGCAAAGTATACTTTGCGGGGACCCCGAAGGCCGGGGTCCAGAAGAAAAGGAACGACTGGGTCCCGGCCTTCGGGACACCACAGCGGCGTTTAGCTGGCCTTTACCCGCTTGCGCTATGGCGCGGCCATGGCGACGCGGGTCCTGCTGACGATCGACACCGAGCTCACCTGGCGGCATTTCGCCAAGGGGGCCGGCTGGCGCGACAATCTCGCTTTGAGCTGCGCGCCGGCAGGAGTCGGCGTCGCCTATCAGCTCGCCCAGCTGCGCCGGCACGGGCTCAAGGCCTGCTTCTTCGTCGATCCGATGCCGGCGCTCGTCTACGGGCTCGATCCGGTGCGCCACATGGTCGAGCCGATCCTCGCCGCCGGGCAGGAGGTGCAGCTCCATCTGCACAGCTTCTGGCACGATCTGGCGCGCGGCCGGCGCGACGGCGCCCGCTTCGAGCTGACCGATTTCAACGCACTGGAGCAGCGCACGCTGATCGAGACCGCGCGCGCGCTGCTGACCGCCGCCGGGGCGCCGCCGCCGGTCGCCTTTCGATCGGGCAGCTATGCCGCCAATGCCGACACGCTCGCCGCGCTGCGCCAGCTCGGCCTCAAATATGACAGCAGCCATAACGGCGCCGAGCATCCTTGGCCGAGCGCGCTGCCGCTCGATCCGGCGCTGATCGACCCGGTCGCGTGCGACGGGGTCACCGAAATCCCGGTGAGCCAGATCCGCCGCGGCGACGGCGGCCTGCGCCCGTTCCAGATCTGCGCCCTTTCCAGCGAGGAGATGGCGGCGGCGCTGCGCCACGCCGCCTCGAACCGGCACAGCCTCGTCACCATCGTCTGCCACAGCTTCGAGCTCGCCACCCGCGACGGCAAGCGCGTCAACCGGCTGGTGCGCGGCCGGTTCGACCGGCTCTGCGCCTTCCTCGCCGAGAATGAGGCAGCAATGCCGACCGCCTGCTTCGCCGGGCTCGACCTCGCCGCGCCGGCGAAGGGGGCGCGGCCGCTGCCCGCCCGCGCGCTGCGCACCGCGCGGCGGGTCGCCGAGCAGGCCTGGGGCACGGCGCGCTACGAAAAGCCGGCGGTCGGCGCCGCTTTGGTCGCCGTGCCGCCGCTCGCCGCGATCGAGGAGCTGGTCGCCCTTGCCGGCCTCTGAGACCGCATTGCCGCTGCGCATCGGCGCGCGCACCTTGTGGACGCTGCGCCGCCGGCTGGCGCGCCGCCGGCTGTCGCTCGCGGAGGCGCTCGGCGGCGGCGTGCCGGCGCTGCCGCCGCTCGCCGAGGACGACGACGGCTATCTGGTCACCGCCTTGCCGGCGGCGCTGGCCGAAAAGCTGGCCGCGCGCCACGCCGGGCTGAAGCCGTTCGTCCGCCAGCGCTACCGGCGCAGCTACGCCCGGCTCGATTTGGACTTCGAGGGCTATCTCGGCGCCTTCTCGGCCAAGAGCCGATCGACCTGCCGGCGCAAGCTCAAGCGGCTCGCCGAGCGCTCGGGCGGGACGCTCGACGTCCGCTGCTACCGCAGCGAGGAAGAGATCGCGCTGTTCCACGGCCACGCCCGCGCCGTTTCGGCGAAGACCTATCAGGAGCGGCTGCTCGGCGCCGGCCTGCCGGACGGGGCCGAGGCGCTCGCCCAGATGCGCGCCCTCGCCCGCGCCGGACGCGCCCGCGGCTGGCTGCTGTTCGTCGGCGACGCGCCGGTCGCCTATCTGTGGGCGCCGGCCGAAGCGGGCTGCCTGATCTACGCCCATCTCGGCTACGATCCCGACTTGGCCGATTTTTCGCCCGGGACGGTGCTCCAGCTCGAGGCGATGCGGCAGCTGATGGCGGAGAAGGCGTTTGGCCTGTTCGATTTCACCGAGGGCGAAGGGCAGCATAAGAGCCTGTTCGCGACCGGCGGGATCGACTGTATCGACCTGCTGCTGGTGCGGCCGACATTCGCCAATCTGCTTGCCGGCTACGCTTTGGGCGGCTTCGACCGCGCGGTCGCGCTGGCCAAGCGGGCGCTCGGCGCGTCCGCGGCGCGCCGGCTGCGGCGCTGAGGCCCGGATGACCTGCGAGGTGCCGATCAGGGCCGCGGCGGCGCCGGATATCCGGCTCGAGCCCGGCTTCGCGGCGGCGATCGACGCGGTCGCGGCGCACGAACGCCACCTTTTCCTGCGCCGGTCCTGGTATGAAGCGGCCGGGGGCGAACGGGCGGCGACCCTGGTCGCGACCCGCGCCGACGGCGAAATCGTCGCCGCGCTGCCGACGGTCGCCGCCGGCCCGCGCGCCCTGGGCCTGCGGGCGGTGCCGGGCTGCTACTGGCCGTTCCGCAGCTTCCCGGTCGCCGCCGACGCCGGCGACGAGGCGCTGGCGGCCTTGCTCACCGCGCCCGCCGCGCGGGCGGCGCTCGGCCGGGCGTGGCGGCTGGGGCCGGTGATGGACAATGATCCGACGCTGGCGCGGCTGCTGCCGGTGGCGCGGCGCTGCGGCTTTTCGGTGCTGGCGCGCCGCGCCGCGACCTCCTTCGCGCTCGACATCGCCGCGGCGGAGGCGGCCGAGCCGTGGCCGAAGCCGTCGACCGCGCGCAACATGCACAAGCATGAAAAGCGGCTCGCCAGGCTCGGCGCGCTCGGCTTCCGGTTCGTGACCGGGAGCGACTGGACCGGCGCCGTGCTCGACGAGCTCGTCGCGATCGAGCGCAACAGCTGGGCCGGGAGCCGCGCCGGCGCCGACCCCAAATTCGTCGATCCGGCGCTGCGGCGCGGCTGGGCAGAGATGATCGAGGATCCGGCGCTCGCCGCCATGCTCAGCGTCGGCATCCTCGCGATAGACGGCGAACCGGTCGCGTTCAGCTTCGGCGCGGATTGCGGGCGGACGCGCTATTGCATCGCGACCAGCTACGACGCGCGCTTCGCCAGGCACAGCCCGGGCTATCTGACCGGCTATCGCACCTATGCCGCCGCGGTCGCGCGCGGCGTCGAGCGGCTGAGCCTCGGCGCCGGCGACGGCGGCGAGAAAGGCAGTATGGGCGCGGCGCCCGAGGGCGAGCTGATCGATTGTCTGTTCGTCCGCGGCGCCGCGCTGGCGGCGCTGCTGCGGCCGTTCTGGAAATAGGGTCCGCCCGGACCCTCAGACGCTGAAGCTGGTGCCGCAGCCGCAGCCCGAGGCGGCGTTGGGGTTGGTAACCTGGAAGGCGGCGCCGCCGAGGCTCTCGACGAAATCGACGGTCGCGCCGCGCACCAGATCGAGCGAGACCGGATCGACGACCAGGGTGACGCCATCCGCCTGAGCGACCGCGTCGTCCTCGGCGACCGCCTCGGCGAGCTCGAACCGGTATTGGAAGCCGGCGCAGCCGCCGCCGTCGATCGACAGGCGCAGGATCGCCGGCTTCGACTGCCGCGCCGCGATCGCCGCGACGCGGGCGGCGGCCGAAGGGGAAAGGGCGATCTCGCTCATGGCAACAAGATAGGCCTTCGAAGGCGCGGAAACCAGAGCCCGCGACGCTTGCGGCCCGGCGGCCTTGCCGCCATAGGGGCGGCCATGAAGGTCCGCGTCCACGTTACGCTGAAGAACGGCGTCCTCGATCCGCAAGGCAAGGCGATCCATCACGCGCTCGAAGGGCTCGGCTTCGCCGGCGTCAACGACGTCCGCGCCGGCAAGCTGATCGAGCTCGATCTCGCCGACGGCACTAAAGAGGCCGAGGTCGAGGAGATGTGCCGCAAGCTGCTCGCCAACACGGTGATCGAGAACTACCGGATCGAGGGCGCGGAGAGCGCGGCGTGAGGAGCGCCGTCATCGTCTTCCCGGGTTCCAATTGCGATCGCGACCTGGCCGAGGCGCTGCGGCTGGTGACCGGCGCCAGGCCGGCGACAGTCTGGCACCGCGAAAGCGCGCTGCCGGACCGGCTCGACCTGGTCGCGATTCCCGGCGGCTTCTCTTATGGCGACTATCTGCGCTCGGGCGCGATGGCCGCGCAGTCGCCGGTGATGCGCGCGGTCGCGGAAGCGGCGGAACGCGGAATCATGGTGCTCGGCATCTGCAACGGCTTCCAGGTGCTGACCGAGGCGCGGCTGCTGCCCGGCGCGCTGATGCGCAACGCCGGCATCCGCTTCGTCTGCCGCGACGTCGCGCTCAAGGTCGAAAACAGCCAGTCGGCCTTCACCGCCCGCTACGACGCCGGCGAAGAGATCATCGTGCCCGTCGCCCATCATGACGGCAATTACCAGGCCGACGAGGCCACGCTCGACCGGCTCGAGGGCGAAGGCCGCGTCGCCTTCCGCTATGCCGGCGAGGTCAACGGCTCGGCGCGCAATATCGCCGGCATCCTCAACGAGGCCGGCAACGTGCTCGGCATGATGCCTCATCCCGAACGGATGGTGGAACCCGCCCATGGCGGCACCGACGGCCGCCGCCTGTTCGAAGGGCTGCTCGAGACGGTCGGCCCGCCGGCCTGACGCCCGGCGGCTTCGCACCGGCCCTAGTCGCTTTGTCTTCCGCGCCTTATGGCACGGCAAGTAATGATCGCGCCTTGCCTTGGGGGAGGCGGCCTGTCATCTTGTCCGGCTCGCAGCGAAGCTTGGGGGAGCGGTCGGATGACGGACATGGGCGCGACCGGCGCGGGCAATGCCGCGGAACCCATCGCAACCGGCGATGAAGGCGCGAGCGCCGAGGGAAGCGATCCGACGGCGGCGGCGGCCGATCCGGCCGCGGCGCAGCCGAACGGCGTGAAGCGGCGCAGCCGCGATCCCAAGGTGTTCGTCCTCCTGCGCGAGCTCAGCGAAGTCCATCTGCTGCTCGACAATCTGTCGGCCAACCCGACCACGACCGTTTCCGAGCTCGCCTCCGACGAACGGCTCGCCGCGCACAAGCTCAAGCCGGACTGGATCGAGGAGGTCTGCAAGATCAGCTGGCCGCCCGACGGCTCGAACGAGGAGAAATCGGAAGACGCCGCTCTGCTGATCCGGGCCAAGGACTTTCTCAATCGCCTGTCCCACCCGGCGAGCGGATCGACGATCGCCTTCACCCTGCTGGTGACCCAGGAAGACGCGGCCGAGTCGAAGCGGTGGTGGCAGTGGTGGCGCAAGAAAGAGGGCGAAGAGGCGGCGGCGGCGGCGGGTCCGGCGCCGGTGCCGGACGAGGCGAAACCGCCCAGGCCCGCAACCAAGCCGCCCGAACCGACGCGCAGCTCGCTGGCGCGGACCGCTTATCCGGACCTGGTCGGCAAGGCGCTCGGCTTCCGGCGCGGGATGCAGTCGATCAGCATCGGCCTGGTGGCGGCGCTCGTCCTGACCTGCGCCCTTTCCTGGTACGTCGCCTACGGCAATGCGGCTTTGGCCGAGCTGGCGACGGCGCGGGCGACGCTCGCCGAGGCGCAGGTCCGGGTCAACAGCGCCGAGACCGCCGACTGGACCCAGGCCGGCGACGGCACCCGGGAGGACGACTCCGCTGCGATCGAAAACCAGCCGGCGCCGCCGCCGGCCCCCGCTGCCGCCGCCGCGCCGCAGCGCGTCTTCGCGCCCTATTGCGGGACGGTGCCTTATGCGAACCCGACCGAATCGCAATTGTGCGGCGCCCGGCAGCGCGCCGAGACCAGCCTGCTCGCGGTCGAGCAGCGCCTCGCCAATTGGCTGTGCTGGGACTGGGTCCGCAGTTGCGCCGATGATCCGAAAGCCCGCGACGCGCCGTCGCGCGCGGCGGCCTTCGCCAACATATTGGGCTCGGCGGTCCTTCCCTTCCTCTACGGGCTGCTCGGCGCCGGCGCCGCCATCATCCGCTCGCTGTCGCTCAAGATCAGGGAGAGCCGGCTCAGCCCGCGCGACCTCGTCTTGTCGTTCCAGCAGCTCGCGCTGGGCGCGGTGGTCGGCGCCTGCATCGGCCTGTTCGTCGTCGCGCCGGGCGCCGACGCGACCGGCGAGAGCCTGCTCGGGCCGGTGGCGCTTTCGGCCTCGGCCATCTCCTTCGTCGCCGGCTTCGGCGTCGAATCGGTGTTCCAGGCGCTCGAGGCGCTGATCAGCCGGATTTTCAACATCTCGCCGGCCTCGGCCCCGAGCAGGAGCGAGGGCCAGCCGGGCAGCTGACCGGGCGAAGCGGAAAAAAGGAAAAAGGCGCGCTCCGGGATTGAAGCGCGCCCTCCCCACCTCGATTGGCCGTCCGAGGGTGAGTCCGTCTAGCCGGGGACCGGCGCCGGAACGATATCGGGATTCTACCGTGATCGGCGCCGGATGTTTCATGCCGGGACTGGATGCAGAAGGACCCTGACGCCGGTCGACGCCTGCAACCGTCCGTCGATGGCGCCTTGCGCCGCGCCGCGCGGGATGGAAGCAGGGCAGCACACGAATCGGGAAGGGCAATCATCATGGACAGACGGACTTTCATCGCCTCGCTCGGCGCGACCTCGGCCCTGGCTTTCGCGGGCGGCCTGCCCGCCGCCGCGCTCGCCCAGGGCAGCGCTCCGGCCGCGACCGGCGCCGCGGGGCCGCTGGCCGCGCTGATGGATCGGATGTTCTACGGCTTCATGGAAAATTCGCCCGAATTCGCGACCTCGCTGGGACTCGACACCGGCCCGCGCGCGGCGCTGAAATCGAAGCTGACCGATTATTCGCCGGCGGCGCAGGCGCGCCAGCTCGGCGCGTTCCGCGGCTACCAGAGCGAGCTGCGCGCCATGGACCGCGCCACCTTGCCGGAGACGAGCAAGCTCCATTACGACACCGTCACCTATCTGGTCGACAGCGCGATCGAAGGGCTGGCCGGCTTCCCCTACGGCAATAACGGCTTCGGCTATTCGCCCTACGTCATCAGCCAGCAGGACGGCGCCTATCAGGGCGTCCCCGACTTCCTCGACCAGCAGCACCGCGTCGCCAACGCGGCCGAGGCCGACGCCTATCTGGCGCGGCTCGAGGCGTTCGCGACCGCGCTCGACCAGAATAGCGAGAAGCAAAGCCAGGACGCGGGCCGCGGCGTGTTCGCGCCCAGCTTCGCGCTCGACACCACCAAGACCCAGCTGCGCGCGCTGCGCGACGTGCCCGCCGCGCAGACCATCCTCGCCAGCTCGATCGCGCGCAAGGCGCGCGAGGCCAATCTGGGCGCCGACTATGCCCGCCGCGCCGAGGCGCTGGTGGCTGAGAAGGTGTTCCCGGCGCTCGACCGGCAGATCGCCTTGATCGACGGGCTGCGCGCCCGCGCCACCGACGAAGCGGGCGTGTGGCGGCTGCCGCAGGGCGAAGAATATTATGCCGCGGCGGTGCGCAACGCGACGACGACGAGGATGTCGCCGCAGGAGGTCCACGACCTCGGCCTCGCCCAGGTCGCCGAGATTAGCGCCCGGATCGGCACCCTGCTCGATGCGCAGGGCATGGCCGGCGGCGAGGTCGGCGCCCGGCTGACCGCGCTGAACGCCGACCCGGCCCAGCTCTACCCGAACACCGACGCCGGGCGGGCCGAACTGATCGCCGATCTCAATCGGCAGATCGCCGCGGTCGACGCGCTGCTGCCGCGCGCCTTCGCGACCCGGGTGCGCGCCCGGATCGAGGTGGTGCGGGTGCCCGAGTTCATCCAGGACGGCGCGCCCAACGGCTATTACAATCTGGCGCCGTTCGACGGCTCGCGGCCGGCGCTTTATTACATCAACCTCAAGGACACCCACGACTGGCCGAAATACGGCCTGCCCTCGCTCACCTATCACGAGGCGATGCCGGGCCATCATCTCCAGATCAGCCTCGCCCAGGAGAGCCGCGACACGCCGATGCTGCTCAAATTGAGCCCTTTCGGCGCCTATACCGAGGGCTGGGCGCTCTACGCCGAATCGCTCGCCGACGAGCTCGGCGTCTATGAGGGCAATTCGCTCGGCCGGGTCGGAATGCTGCAGTCGCTGCTGTTCCGCGCCGTCCGGCTCGTCGTCGACACCGGCATCCACCACAAAAGGTGGAACCGCGCCCAGGCGACCGATTACATGGTTGGCACGACCGGCTTCCCGCGGCCGCGCACCCAGCGCGAGATCGACCGTTATTGCGTCGCGCCGGGCCAGGCGTGCAGCTACAAGGTCGGCCACACCGTCTGGACGCGGCTCCGGGGCGAGGCGCAGGCGGCGCTCGGCGAGCGCTTCGACCTCAGGCAGTTCCACCAGATCCTGCTCAAGGGCGCGCTGCCGCTGACCATATTGGAGCAGGAGGTGGACCGCTGGGTCGCCTCCCGGCGCGCCTGAGCCGCTACCAGCCCGACTGCTCCTCGGTCTCGGTCAGCAAGGCGAGGATTTCAGGCCGGCCGGCGAAGTAGCGGCGCAGGAAGATCTCCTCGCCGCGCAGCGTCAGGCAGCCGAGATCGCGGACGGCGCGCTCGATCTCGCGCCGCCGCCCGGCGTCATAGGGCTCCTCGCCTCCCCAATGGTTGCAATTGGCGCGGCGGGCGATGAAGTCGCGGACCGCCGGCGGCTGCGCCTCGACGCGGGCGCGCAACGCCGCTTCGTCTCCCTGCTGCGCGACAAGGAGGGCGGCGAGCGCCAGCATCAATTATGCTTCGCGATCCAATCCTCGACGACCGGCGCGATCCGGGTGCGCCAGTTGCTGCCGTGGAAGATGCCGTAATGGCCGACCCCTCTGGCGAGGTGGTAGCGCTTCATCTTCGAGGGCAGTCCGGTCGAGATGTCGAGCGCGGCCCTGGTCTGGCCGACGCCGCTGATGTCGTCGCGCTCGCCCTCGATGGCGAGCAAGGCGATGTCGGCGAGCGCGGCCGGATCGACGCGGCGGCCGCGGTGCAGGAGCTCGCCTTTGGGGAGGAGGTGGCGCTGGAAGACGACGTCGACCGTCTGCAGATAGAATTCGGCGGTCATGTCGCAGACCGAGCGATATTCGTCGTAGAAATCCTTGCTCGCCTCGGCGCTCTCGCCGTCGCCCTGGACGAGATGCTTGAACATCTCCCAATGGCTGGCGAGATGGTCGCCGAGATTCATCGCCATGAAGCCGGCGAGCTGCAGGAAGCCCGGATAGACGTGCCGGCCGCCGCCCGGATAATGATAGGGCACGGTCGCGATCACGTTGCGTTCGAACCAGGCGAAGGGCCGCTCGGTGGCGACGGTGTTGACCTCGGTCGGCGCCTTGCGCGTGTCGATCGGCCCGCCCATCATGGTCAGCGTCTTCGGCCGGTAGGGATGGCGGTCAGCGCTCATCAGCGCCGCCGCGGCATAAGCGGGGACCGAGGGCTGGCACACCGCGAGCATATGCGCGCCCGGGCCGATCGCCTCAAGGAAGGCGACCAGATAGTCGATATAATCGTCGAGATCGAAGCGGCCGTCTTCGAGCGGCACCAGCTTCGCGTCGCGCCAGTCGGTGATGTAGATGTCGTGGCCCGGCGCCATCCGCTCGACCGTGCCGCGCAGAAGGGTGGCATAATGGCCCGACATCGGCGCGACGATCAGCAGCTTGGGGCCGCCGGCGACGCCTTCCTTGCGGAAATGCTTGAGCTGGCCGAATGGCTTGCGCAGCACGATCTCCTCGCTGACCGCGATTGTGCGGCCGTCGACGAGGACGCTGTCGATCCCGAATTCCGGCTTGCCGCGCGACGCCGAGGCGTGGGCGAAGACGTCGAGGGCCGACGCGACGATCGGCCCCATATGCGAATAAGCGAAGGGATTGGCGGGGTTGTTGAGCCAGCCGGCGCCCATATTGGCGAGGGTGCTGGCGCCGGCGAGCAGCGAACGCTGCACTTCATACGCGTCGTAAAGCATTCGGTCTCCGCCCCCCGTTCGCCAGCCTTATGGATGGTCGGTAGTCATAGGTCCATATGGGAATAACCGACCGGTCGGTCAAAGGTGCCGCGCAGGGAGTCTCATCATTCCAGCGCAAGCTGGAATCTCGCTTTTCTTGTCCCCTGCGCCGCAAGCAATGGGGATTCCAGCTTTCGCTGGAATGACGGAGAGCAGCCGGGGGGCCGAGCGCTCGCGGGCGGCCGCCATTGAGCCCGCCCCCGGCGGCTGCTAGGCCCGCGGCCATGGCACGGGGCAAGCTCGACGACACGCCGCCGGGGAAGATCCGCAATCTTCTCACGATCTGGCGCTATGCCCTGCGCTACAAGGGCATTATCGCCGGCGCCGGGCTGGCGCTGCTGATCGCCGCCGGCGCGACGCTCGCCATTCCCGACGGCTTCCGCAGGCTGATCGACCAGGGCTTCGGCAATGGCGAGCAGATCGGCACCTTGTTCAACTATCTGCTCGCCATGGTCATAGTGCTGGCGGTGGCGACGGCCTTCCGCTTCTATTTCGTGTCGATGCTGGGCGAGCGCGTCGTCGCCGACGTCCGCACCGCGCTGCACGACAATATGCTGCGGCTGGAACCGCGCTTCTTCGAGGAGAACAGGCCGTCGGAGATCGCCTCGCGGATCACCGCCGACACCGCGGTGATCGAGATGGTGGTCGGCGCGACCGTCTCGCAGGCCTTGCGCAACCTCGTCATGGGCATTGGCGGCATCATCTATCTGTTCACGCTGGCGCCGATGATGACGCTGGGGCTGCTGTTGGGCATCCCCGTGATCATCATTCCGGTGGTGCTGCTCGGCCGCCGGGTGCGGATCATCTCGCGCTCGAGCCAGGACCGGATCGCGGACCTCGGCTCGATCGTCGCCGAGACGCTGGGCGCGATGAAGATCGTCCAGGCGTTCGGCCAGGAGGCGCGCGAGAGCATCCGCTTCAAGGAAGCGGTCGCCAGGGCGTTCGGCACCGCGCGGCGGCGCATCCTGCTGCGCGCCTTCCTCACCGCCGCGGTGATCATGATGCTGTTCGGCTCGATCACCCTGATGATGCGCCAGGCTGCGATCGACGTCTCGGAAGGCGCGCTCAGCGGCGGCACGGTCGCCGCCTTCGTTATCACTTCCGCCATCGTCGCCGGCGCGTTCGGCGCGCTGACCGAGGTCTATGGCGAGCTGCTGCGCGGCGCCGGCGCGGCCGGGCGGATCGCCGAGCTGATGGCCGAGGTGCCGCAGATCAAGCCGCCGGCCGAGCCGGTGAAGCTGCCCGAGCCGGCGCGCGGCGCGCTCGTCTTCGATCACGTGACCTTCCGCTACCCGACCCGCCAGGACGTCAGCGCGCTGCACGATTTCAGCCTGTCGGTGAGGCCGGGCGAGACGCTCGCCGTGGTCGGCCCGTCGGGCGCCGGCAAGACGACCCTGTTCCAGCTCGCCCAGCGCTTCTACGATCCCGAGGGCGGCGCCCTCCGGCTCGACGGCGTCGACCTGCGCGACGCCGATCCGGCCGACGTGCGGGCTCGGATCGCGATGGTGCCGCAGGAGACGGTGATCTTCGCCGCCTCGGCGCGCGACAATCTGCGCTACGGCGACTGGCAGGCGAGCGACGAACGGCTCTGGGAGGCGGCCGAATCTGCCAATGCCGCCGAGTTCCTGCGCCGGCTGCCGGACGGGCTCGACACCTATCTGGGCGAAGGCGGGGCGCGCCTCTCGGGCGGGCAGCGCCAGCGCATCGCCATCGCCCGCGCCTTGCTCCGCGGCGCGCCTTTGCTGCTGCTCGACGAGGCGACGTCGGCGCTCGACGCCGAATCGGAGCGGCTCGTCCAGGGCTCGCTCGAGCGGCTGTTCGAGGGGCGGACGACGATGGTCATCGCCCACCGCCTCGCCACCGTCCGTGCCGCCGACCGCATCGTCGTGATGGAGCAGGGCCGGATCGTCGAGGAAGGCGACCACGACGCGCTCTCCGCCCGCGGCGGCCTCTACGCGCGCCTCGCCCGGCTCCAGTTCGAGGGCATCGCCGCCTGAAAATAGTGACAGCCACTATTTACGGTTCGCGCGGCAGGCCGAGATCGGGCAGCCAAAAACAGGCGCGGTCTTCGTAGACCTCGATCGTCGGGCTCGGGAAGGCCGGATCGGCGAAGGCGCCGGCAGGGATCGAGATCATCCCCGGCCGCTGCTCGATCTCGTAAAAGACGGTGACGCTGCATTGGGGGCAAAAGCTCTGCCGGACCCAATAGCCGTCGTCCGAGCCGCGCCGATAGGTCTGGGACTCGCCCGCGATCGCCACCCGGTCGGCGTCATAGGTCGCGTTCCAGCTGAACGCGCTGCCGCTCCGCCGCTTGCAATCCAGGCAGTGGCAGACCGAGAGCCGGACCGGATCGCCCTCGGCCTGAGCGGTCAGCGCGCCGCAGGCGCAACGGGCGTCGCGGATCGTCATCGCGCGACGCCAGCATGTCCGGCGCAAAGAAAAAGGGCGGCCCCGCGGGACCGCCCTCGATCTTGATCCGCGGCAGCCGCGATCACCAGCTCGTATAGGCCTCGTTGCCGACGAAGCCCATCGCGGTCACGTTGGCGCGCTTGGTCACCGCGAGCACCTCGTCGACCAGCTCGTAGCGCGCCTCCGGATGGGGCTGGAGGTGCAGCTCGGGCACCGGGCGCATCGTCGTGGTGATGTCGAGATACTGGCGTAGCGTGGTCAGGGTGACCGGCGAACCGTTCCACAACACCGCGCCGTTGGGCATGACGACGATCCGGTTCTTCACCGGCTCGATCGGCGGCGGCGGCTGGTTCGGCTGGTCCTGCGGCAGGTCCAGCTTCACCGCGTGGCTCTGGATCGGGATAGTGATGATGAACATGATCAGGAGCACCAGCATGACGTCGATGAGCGGCGTCGTGTTGATTTCCATCATCGGTTCGGTGGATTCGGGATTGAGGACCGTTGCACTCATTTCAATTCACTCCTGGTCGCCCGGTCACATCCGTATGCCGCCGATGGGCGGCGGCTCGGAAATGAAGCCGATCCGGGCAAAGCCCGCGCGTTGCATGGCGAAGATGGCGCCCCCGATGCAGCGATAGGGCGTGTTGACGTCGCCGCGGATATGCGCCTCGGGCATATTCTCCTCGGTCACGTTCTCGATGCCGCCGAGCGCCTCGACCTGGGTCTCGAGCTCACGGACCGCGCGGCTGAGCAGCTGTTCCGCATTGACCCGGGTGAGGTCCCAATAAACCTCGCACTGGCCATTCACCGCGCGCACCGACAGGTTGACGTTCTCCGGCTTGGTGACGGTCGGCTGGAAGCGGACCTTGGGCAGCTCCACCGGCACGGACTGCAGCACGACCGGGACGGTGATGAGGAAGATGATCAGCAGCACCAGCATGACGTCCACGAGCGGCGTCGTGTTGATGTCGGACATCGGTGTGTCTTCTTCGCCGCCTGATTCGCCGACCTGCATTGACATAGTATAGTTCCTATTCTCGCTTCGCGCCGCCGGCCCGGCGGCGCCCGGAAAGGCGCGGCGGAGCCCGATGCCCCGCCGCTGCTTCCGTTACGGCCTGGTCGTGCTGGCGCCGCCGGGGGCCGACGTCGTCGCGGTCGACGTCGTCGCGGCCGGCTTGGCGGCGGGGGCGCGCGCGGCGGCCGCCGACGGCGCCAACGGACGGACCGCGCCGCCCGACATCATATAGCCGTGGACGTAATTGGCGAAGCGCGCGAGCTCCTCGCCGATCGCCTTGTTGCGCCGCATCAGCCAGTTGTACTGCATGACCGCCGGCACCGCGACGGCGAGGCCGAGCGCGGTCATGATCAGCGCCTCGCCGACCGGACCGGCGACCGCGTCGATCGACGCCTGGCCGGACGCGCCGATCTTGATCAGCGCTCGATAGATGCCGACCACGGTGCCGAACAGGCCGACGAACGGCGCCGTCGAGCCGACGGTGGCGAGGAAGGCCAGGCCCGAGGACAGCTTGGAAGTGATCGCCCCCTGGCTGCGCGCCAGCGAGTTCGCCATCCAGTCGTGCTGGTCGATCGGGTCGGTGAGCTTGTTGTGCTGCTCCTGGGCGACCAGGCCGTCCTCGACGATCTGGCGATAGGCGCCGTTCTTGTCGAGCTTGTTCGCGCCTTCGCGCAAATTGGCCGATTGCCAGAACACGGTCCGCGCCTTGCGGCCTTCCTTGATGATCTTCTGCTGCTCGAACAGCTTCACGAAGAAGATGTACCAGGAGCCGACCGACATGATGACCAGGATGCCGAACGTTATCTGGGCGATGATGCCGCCCTGCTCGAGCGCCGCCATGATCCCATAAGGATTGTCGCCATGTGCGGCGGGTGGTGGTGTTGCTGCCATTGGATCAATTCCCTCTCATGCAAATGGGTTCAAGTCGAACTCTTAACCGCGGACGTCATTCCGACGGCAGACGCCAGGTGACGCTGCCCTGATCGGTGCCCGTTGTCGGATTGCCGTCGCTGCCGCGGGCCGGCGTGTAGCGCGCGCGGCTGCGCAGGATTCGGCAGGTGGCCTGGTCGAGCGAGCTGTTGCCGCTCGACCCGGTGATCGAGCACTCCGCCACCCGGCCGTCGGGGCCGATGGTGAGCCGGAACCGGGCGGTGCCTTCGGCTTCGGAACGGAGCGCGCCGGCGGGATAATCGTCGGCCGAGAAATAGGAGCCGAGATTGGCCCGCGCGCGCTGCGGCGGAACGACGCGCGGCGGAGGCGGGGGCGGCGGCGGCGGCGCGGCCTGCGGCGGCGGCGGCGGCGGCGGCGGGGTGGGCCGGGTTATCATCGGCGGCGCCGGGCTCGGCATCCGGATCAGCGGCGGCGGCGCCACTACCGGCGGCGGCTGGACCTCGACCCGCTCGGGTGGCGGCGGCGGCTCCTCCTCGGGGGGCGGCGGCTCCTCGGCCACGTCGAACGTCTTGAGGTCCTCCTGGACGTTCTTCACGAACTTGTAGGCGAGGCCGGTGACGAATGCGTAAGCGAGCAGCGCATGCAAAATCGCGACGGCGACGATCGCGTACAGCCTGCCCCGGGTCATCCCCTGATCGACGTATGACATTAAGCGGCCGCGCTCCCTCTCGTTCAGACCGAACCAACCTGCTGTAACGCAGCGGCCCGAGTTCGGTTCATCCGTGTAACGGACTGTGCCAGGCCGTGGTCTCTATCGTGACGATTTGCCCGACGCAATCCTTCTGTGACTCTGTTACGCGCCGGTGACGGGGCGGAGGATTCCCGCCGCAATCCGTGGTTAATGCGCCCGGCGCTAGCAACGCGGTCGAGGCTTTTGAGGACTGATAATGCGAATCAAACTCTTCACAGCGCTCGCGATTCTGGCCTCGGCCGCGCCGCAAGCCGTTGAGTCGCAAGTGCTTCCTGCCGGCGCGGCGCTGACCTATGCCGACCTTGCCGATCTCGCCGCCGCCGCCCCCGTCGCCGCGCATCTGCGCGTCGCCCGGGCCGAGCGGCTCGGCGCCGAGCTGGCGCCGAACGTCCCCGCGGGGCACAGGCGTTTCCTCGTCGAAGCCGACGTCGTCGCCCTGATTCGCGGCGACGGCGGCCTGCCCGCGCGGGTCAGCTACATCGTCGACCTGGCCAATGATTCGCGCGGCCGCCCCGCCCAGCTGCGGCGCCGCGCCGAGCTCCTCGTGCTCGCCCACCGGGTGCCGAATCGGCCAGCCGAATTGAGGCTGGCCGCGCCCGACGCGCAGCTTCCCTACACGCCGGAGACCGCCGAGCGGCTGCGCGCGATCCTGCGCGATTCGAGCGGCCGCGACGCGCCGCCGCGAATCACCGGGATCGGCCGCGCCTTCCACGTCGCCGGCTCGCTGCCCGGCGAGAGCGAGACCCAGATCTTCCTGCAGACCGCCGACGACCGGCCGATCTCGCTGACCGTGCTGCGCCGGCCCGGCGAGCGGGCGAGCTGGGCGGTGGCGCTTTCCGAGATCGTCGACGCGGCGGCCGAGCCGCCGGCGCGCGATACCTTCCTCTGGTACCGGCTCGCCTGCACGCTGCCGGCGCGGCTCCCGCCCGACGCGCTGCGCGAGATGAGCGCCGAGGAAGCGCGCGCGGTGCAGGCCGATTACCGGGTGGTGGCGGAGGGCCTCGGCCCGTGCGCGCGCACGCGCACGCGGCGCTGATCCCTCTTCGTCATTCCAGCGAAAGCTGGAATCCATACGGACTATTGTTGGGTCTCGGATTCTGCATGGATCCCAGCTTTCGCTGGGATGACGGCTTGGGGGAGCCGTCAGAAGCTCGCCAGCTCGACGCCGACGCCGTCGCAATCGGGATAGATGTCGGGCTTGCGGGTCGAGACGCGGAGCGCGGTGACGCCGCGCCGCGCCGCGATCAGGTCGTAAATCTCGCGGACGAACGTCTCCTGCAGGTTGAAGCGCCGGCCCTGGGCGAGCGCGCCGATCTCGGTGCGCAGGAAATCATAATCCCAGGCGCCGGCGCGCTCGTCGGAGGCGGCGAAGGCGCGCTCGTCGACCCAGACCTCGACCGTGACCAGCAGCCGCTGCGGCCGGCCGACCTCAAAATCGTGAAAGCCGATGTCGACCGGAAGGTCATAGCCTTCGAGCACGATCTTGCGCGTCTTCGGCGCGAGCCGATCGGGGACGAGGCCGTCCAGCTGGGCGATGTTCTGCGTCATTGCGGCTCCAGGAACTGCACGTCGCGCGGCAGGGAGAGGAAACGCTGGCCGCCGTCAAGCAGGATCGTCTCGCCGGTGACGCTCGGCGCGGCGATGAGGAAGCGCAAGGCGGCGACGATCTCGGCGACGTCGACGCCGCGGCCGAGCGCGTTGAGGCCGTGCACCTTGTCGAAATTGGCGCGGCTCTGCGGGCCGGAGACCATCGTCACCGAGGGCGCGATGCCGCAGACGCGGATCGCCGGCGCGAAGGCGCGGGCGCAAAGCTCGGTCAGGCCGGCGAGGCCGATCTTGGAGATGGTGTAGCTGAAGAAATCGGGATTGGGCGCGGCGAGCTTGGCGTCGAGCAGGTTGACGATCAGGCCCTCGCCCGCCCGCGCCGCGAAGGCGCGCGACAGCAGGGCCGGCGCGCGCAAATTGACGTCAAGATGGGCGCTCCAGCTTTCGGGGCTGAAGTCGCTTATGTCGTCATGGGCGAACAGCGAGGCGTTGTTGACCAGCAGGCGCGGCGGCGGCAGCCCGTCGAGCGCCGTCATGATGGTGTCCGCGGCTTGCGGATCGGCGAGCTCCGCCTGGACCGCGGAGGCATGGCCGAGCTCGGCGGCCAGCGCCTCGGCCTCGGCGCGCGAGCGGTTGTAATGGATGAGCACGTGCCAGCCGTCGGCGGCCAGGGCGCGCGCGACCGCGGCGCCGATGCGCTTCGCCCCGCCGGTGACGATCGCCGTTTCCATGGACGAAGCGCATAGCCGGGCGCTACAGCGCGGTCCATGGACGACCTCGCCAGCCTCAGCCTCGCGGACATCGCCCGCCTGGCCGAGGAGCGCAAGCTGCCGCCGGTCGAGCGGTGGAATCCGAGCCATTGCGGCGACAGCGAGATGCGGATCGCCCGCGACGGCAGCTGGCATCA
>Ga0190265_10000566_pt1 | contig 25832 bp, 18 predicted proteins | sample Popmic124T_FD_133135 | JGI IMG/M metagenome (GOLD analysis project Ga0190265, IMG submission 133135) | Populus adjacent soil microbial communities from riparian zone of Indian Creek, Utah, USA - 124 T | ecosystem: Environmental > Terrestrial > Soil > Riparian zone | place: USA: Utah | collected...
AAAGCCCCTGGTGAAACCCTTCCCCATCAAAGGGTTGATCAGCTGCGTGAAACAATTACTCGGTTAGTGAGAACGCGGCTCGCCCCCTTTTGTCATTCCGAGCGCAGTCGAGGAATCTGTCGCCGTGGAGTTTCTCGCGGACGCTCGCGGGAGTTTCAGATTCCTCGACTCCGCTCGGAATGACAAAGTAGGCTGAGCGCGCCGCCGGCCGCTTACTGGTGCTCAGCAAGAATCCGCGCAAAGCCCCATGCTTCGTGGAAAGTGTTGTAGAGCGGCGTCGGCGCGACCCGGATCACGTTCGGTTCGCGGAAGTCGCACTTCACGCCAGCCGCTTCGAGTTTCTTGAATAGCTCCCGGGGATGTTCGTGCGCCAGGATTGAGAGCTGACAACCCCGCTCCTTCGGATCGCGGGGCGTGATGACGGTATAACGCTCCCCGGCGGTCGCCGAGGCTTCGAGCAGGAGCTGAAGATAGCCGGTTAGCTTGGTCGACTTCGCCCGGAGCGTTTCCATCCCGCCGGCCTCCTCGAAAATCGCGAGCGAGGCGCGCAACGGGGCCATCGAGAAGATCGGCGGGTTGCTGATCTGCCACCCGTCGGCCGATTGCACGGGGATGAATTCCGGCTCGAGGTGCAGACGGAACCGGGTGGCGGGATCGTTCCCGAACCAGCCGGCCAGGCGCGGCAGCTCGCGATTGGTTGCGTGGCGCTCGTGGACAAACGCTCCCGCCACCGCCCCGGGTCCCGAGTTGAGATACTTGTAGGAGCACCAGACCGCGAAATCGACGTCCCAATCGTGCATCGCCAGCGGAACGTTGCCGATCGCGTGCGCGAGATCGATCCCGATCGTGCAGCCTCGCGCCCGCGCCGCCGCCGTGATTTTTTCGATGTCGAAGAGCTGACCCGTGAAGAAGTTCACGCCTGCGAAAAGCACGAGGGCAATCTCGTCGCCGCGCTTCTCCAGCACAGCCTCGATATCATCCTGGCGGACGGTGAACTCGCCTTCGCGCGGCCGTGCGAGCACAAGCGCTTCCTTCGGATCGAACCCGTGGTGCGCGATCTGGGTTTTGACCGCGTACGTGTCCGAAGGAAATGCTGGCTCTTCCATCAGGATTTTGAAGCGCGATTTCGCAGGCCGATAGAACGTCGCCATCATCAGGTGAAGGTTCACCGTGAGGCTGTTCATGCAGATGACCTCGTTCGCCTGCGCCCCAACCAGCCGCGCCGCCGGCTCGCGCACCGTCTCGTGATAGGAGTACCAGGGCGTCGCCGCCTTTAGATGCGCATCGACGGCGAGCCTCGCCCAGTCGTCCAGCTCTTGTTCGACGATCTTTCGCGCCGACTTCGGCATCAGACCGAGCGAATTTCCCGCCAGGTAAATGAGCGGCTTGCCGTCCGCGCCCAGCGGGAGATGAAATTTCTCGCGGAAATGACGGAGCGCGTCTTCCGCGTCGAGCTGAAGCGCGAATTCTTCGTCGGGCGAGAAGATCATCGCGCAACGCTCCATGCAGCATGCGCGTGCGTCAAAGGTGGATCGGCCCCGAACGCTTTCGGGGGCGATGCCAAATTCTACTCGGCTACGCCGGCATTAATCACTTTTGTTCCGACGGCGGCTGCATGAACTCGATCGTTGTCCCGTCGGGGTCGCGGACATAGACGACCCGCTTCCCGGCGTTCGGACCCGACTTGAGCGTCTGAGGTTGGCCCGCGGCCTTCCAACCGGATGCAGCGATGGTGCTTAGCACCGCATCGAGATCATCCACGGTTAAGGCCACGTGCACCGATCCGACATCGCATGGGCGAAGATTGCCCTGTTGCTTCCGCTCCGGTGGGTTGTGGTACTCCAGCAATTCGATCTTGTGTCCGGGCGCCTTGAGGACGGCGAGCGATATCTCCGCGTCGGGAACGCCGGTGATTTCACTGGCCAGCTCGCCCGTCTGGTGGGCGCGATGGGAAAACTCGAAGCCAAGGACGTCGCGCCAAAAGGCGACGGCCCGATCGAGGTTTGCCACCGTGATTCCCGTGTGGTCCGCGGCGATGATTCGAAAGCGCATGTTCGTAACTGGAGGGACGACCTCCGTGTCGTCCCAAAATAGATGCGATCAGCGCGATGCGATAGAAAGACAAATTATGGGACGCGACGGCGCGCATCTCTCCATTCTCGATCCGGGGAGCGCACGCGCCCTCGCGTGCACCGTTCGGCGCCTCGCCGAACGGAACCTACTGTCGTGCGTCAAAATTTTGAGTGAGTAAGCGTTGAATTTGCGGCGAGGGCGCCGCAAACAACACGCGAGGCGCGTGTGCTCCCCAAGCTCATCCGTTTCATCCGCGCAATCCGCGGATTAATTTATCCCACCGCCGCGATCACCTTGAGCTCGATCGCAATCGGCGTGGGCAGCGCGGTGATCTCAACCGTCGTCCGCGTCGGATTTGGTTTATCGGGACCGGCAAAGTATTCAGCGTAGATGCGGTTATAGATCGGAAAATCTTTTTCCATGTTAGTGAGGAAGACCGTCACATCGACAATGTCGTTCCAGGACGCGCCGGCGTCTTCCAGCACGAGCCGCACATTTTCGAACACGGCGCGGCACTGTGTTTCGATATCGTAATCAGTGATATTGCCGGCGGCGGCGAGGGTCACGCCGGGGATTTCCTTGCTCCCGCGCACGCGCGGGCCGATGCCGGAGAGAAACAGCAGGTCACCCACCCGCTTGGCGTGCGGAAACGCGCCGACCGGCTCGGGCGCGCGTGAACTTTCGAAGGATTTGCTCATAAATGTCGAGACTCAAAACAGCTCCAGTTATTCAGCTAGAGCAGATTGCCAGAAGATTGCCCACCGAAATCACGAAAACTTGCCTTGAGATCCGACAGTTAAGGTTTGGCCACGAGCTGCATCTCGCGAGCCCGTCGCATGGAAAGTTCAATTACCCGCGGTTCGCCTTCCCAGGTAGGATAATAATCGAAGTTCACCTCGAGCGCGCCGCTCACGAGGTGATATTGCCCAAGCCGATTGCAGGACCACTTCATCCAATCCGCGACCGGCGTTTCCTCGGCAAAAAGCATGTATCGCTGAGCCACGTCCGCATTGTCTATTGCATTTCGCGGACTCACGCGCTCGTTCGCCACCGCCTGCGCTACTTTCGGTGACAAGAAAAACAGCTTCCCCGGGTGCTTGGTTAAATACGCCACGATGTCTGCGCCAAACCGAGCGGCCGCGCGTTCACGGATACTCCGCGCCGCAACGCAAAGAAAAATCAGGTTGATGGAAAAGAGAACAACGAAGCAAATTGCCATGATCCGGCGCAGCCAAACGGCGCCAGCGAGTGATGCCCCAAGGTGAAATGCGCCACGCGCGGCGAAGAACGCCATGAACGGCGCAAGCAGAAGGTAATTGCGCACGATCATGACGCGGCAACAGACGACGCAGCAGACATAGAGCAACGGCGCGCAAAGAAGCAGCGCCGCGGTCAATGGCTCCTTCTTCCCCATGGCCACTGCTCCCCAGGCAGCGCAGATCGACAAAACGCCGGCCAAGATCGGCCAATGCGACGTCAACACCGCGGTCAGGTAAATCAACAAACGGTAACCATGCTGCGCAACCGTGTCGACGGTGTAACCGCCGTGTCCTGTCGCGTAGATATTACCGACCGAACGCACAGATTGCCAAAAAGGCAGCGGTTCAAGAATAACTCCAGGGGTTGTGACGAGGAAAACCGCTGTAAAGATGCCAGCAATACATGTGAGTTCTCTTGCGATCGCAGGAGCAGGGCGTGCGGGAAAGTGAGCGCGGGCAACAACAAAAGTATGGATAAACACAGGCAGGAGAAGAATGGCCCCCTGATATTTTGTCCCACACGCGAGCCCGGCGGCCGCTGCGGCCAGGCGCAGCCAAAGGAAAGCACGCGATGAAGAGCGCAACGCGAAGGCGAACAACATGAGCCACAACGCAGCGAACTGCATTTGAAGGGCGTCGGGCGCGACCCAGCGCGCGTGGTATGCGATTTCCCATGAGGTCAGCAGGACAGCGGCCGCAAATACCCCTTCCCAACCACTCCTCTTACAGGCGCGAACGGCAAGGAACACCCAAATCCCGCTCAATGACGTGAGGACAAGAAAAATTGCGCGTAACCGCAGAAGGAATGTCTTACCGCTGGCAAACGCAACCAACGGGGCGACCTTTTCGTTGGGAACGATCTCTTGATACCGCGAGGAGTACGATGGGTACGATGGTGGTAGTTCCTTCGTTGTTCGTATGAGGAACGGTATCGTTTCTGGAAGTAACGCCATCGTTCCGATATCAAAGACCATCCCGGGATAAGTGTAACTCCCGGGCAGGAAGACGCCGTTGGTCAGCGGCTGCCTAATTTTGTCGAGATTGAATTCCTCGTCCCAGTGCCGGCCGAAGTCCCGCCCCATCCATCCCGTCAGGACAAACACCGCTACCAGCAATCCGAGAACGATTTGTGGACCGGCGCGCTTGATGCGCGAGAGGCCACCGACCGATTCGGGCGCACGGGCGCTTTCAAACGATTTGCTCATGGAAGGATGGCCTCGCACAAAGGTCACCAAGGTTCACGAAGCTTTATTCCGGAACGTCCGGTGCCCGCCGTTCTTCACGTCCGGCAGGCGAGATTTCACTGCGCAGGCTCTTCACCGGCGGCAGAATGTCTTTGAAGGTGGCGCCGTAGATCTCCCAAACGGTCAGGAATAATCCGCAAACAATCGGTCCGACAATGAATCCGACCGCTCCGAAGAGAAACAAGCCGCCCAAGGTCCCCACCAGAATCAAAAGGTCCGGCATCTTGGCGTCCTTTCCGACCAGAATCGGGCGCAGAATATTGTCGACCGTTCCCACCACGGCCGCGCACCAGGCCAGCACCAACGTCCCCGCCAGAGTTTGGCCGGTGATAAACAAATAGATCACGGCCGGCACCCAGATCAGGGCCGCTCCAATCCCCGGGACGATCGAAAGGATGGCCATGAGGGTTCCCCAGAAGGCAGCGCCACCGATACCGGCCGCCCAGAAAGCCAGACCCGCCAGCGCGCCCTGGATCACGCCGATAACCAGGGTTCCCTTTAAGGTCGCGCGCGTGATCGAACTGAAGCGCTGGAGGACAATCGTTTCATCTTCATGGCTCAGGGGCGTGTAATAGAAAATCTTCTCGATGACCTTCTGCCCATCCTTGAAGAAGAAAAACATCGCGTAAACCATGACGAAAAGGTTCAGAAGAAAGGCGGCCGTTCCGGCGGTGAATTGGGAAGCGCCGGCCACAAGCAATGCACCGGCGGCCTTCGCCGCCGCGCCGACATTCTGCACCAGCTGCTCCTGGCTCGGAACGTGACTGGCCAGCGCGGGAAACCGCTGCACCAGCCAATCGTGGGCATTGAAGGTACTCGCGGAGCCGAAGAGTTGCTGGACCCACGGAATCGCGTGCTCGCTTACCTGGAGTGCTTGCTGAACCACGACGCCGAGAAAGGCGCTGATCGGGCCGATGACGAGGATGAAGAGGATCAGCAAAGTGACGATCGAGCCAAGTGATCTCCGGCCGCCGAGCTGCCGCGTCACCCATCGATAAAGCGGGTGAAATAACCCGGCCAGCAACGCGCCAAGGAGGAGCGCCTTTAGAAAGGGCCAGGTCACGGCGAGGAAGAGCAGGGTGACGGCTGCCACCAAAAGCAGAACAAACGCCGTCCGGAATTTTCGCCCGCTGATTGCTGGCTGCTCCATAAGCCAATGCCACTCTTCCTGCCTGGCTAGATCAAGCGCCAAATCTCAAGACATCCCACATTCAGGAGGAGGGCTGATACTTTTCAAACTTCGGCAGGGTCGGGTCCATGTGATCCCACGGCTGCGCGTCGGAGGTCCAGATATGCATCCGCGGTTTGAACAGGCTGGGATCGTCTAGGCTCGAGGCGTTGATGCCTTGCCCTTTTTCAGTAACGCCGCCGAAGAGCCGCGACCCGCATTCCGCGCAAAAACCGCGCTGGTTCTGACCAATCATCTCGCTGGTCGTGAAATAGTACCGCGGAGAGCCTTTCGTAATCTTGAATGTTTTTGCGAGCACATATACCACCGCGCTAAACGCCGAGCCGGTGGCGCGCTGGCAATCCCGGCAATGGCAGTTAAACATCGCGATCGGCTTGGCGCTGCATTCGTAGCGAATCGCGCCGCAAGCGCATCCGCCGGAGAAAGATGCGGCCATAATAATTGAGAAGTTAGCGGATCGCAGCTCAGCCGTGGCCGTGGCTGTGGCTGTGACCTGCCACAACCGGACCCGGGGCAGAGGCGAAACGCTTCGCCGATCGTTCGCGAGCTTTGATTGCTTCGACATCGCGATCGCGCGGCGGCGCATTCGTGACCAGAGAACTGAAGAGCTCTCGCGCGGCCAGCGTTACCTGATCGATGGCCCGATTGAAAGCGTCCTCATTGGCTTTGGAAGGCTTGGTGAACCCGCTCAGCTTTCGGACGAACTGGAGCGACGACGCGCGGATTTCGTCCTCGGTGGCTGGCGGTGCGAAGTTATGAAGTGTTCTGATGTTTCGGCACATGGTGATAGGAAGTTGGAAGTGGGATTTCGGAATTCGGAAGGATAAGGGGGACGCGCCGTTTTAAAGATCCACCATGGTTTTGAACCCGCCATAGACCATGCGCTTCGAGTCGAACGGAATCGACTTCATATCCATCATCTTGGCGAGTCGCGGGTCTTTCATGACTTTGGTGTTCACGCTATCGCGTTGCGCGCGAGACTTGAAGACGATCCACGAGAAAACGACCGTTTCGCCGGGCTTCGACTTGATCGTGTGCGGAAACGACACCGCCATTTTCGTTTTGAGATCGTCACCAACGCATTCACAAAACTGTAGAGCGCCATGGTCCATCCAGACCTTGCCAGCCTCCTGCGCCATCCGGCGGTAGGCCGCCAAGTTTTTCTTCGGAACAGGCAAAACATATCCATCAACGTATTTCATATGAACTCCTTAGACCGTTTTGCCCGAGTCTTCAATGGGCAGCCAACGGACTCCTCATCCCTCATTTTCATCATCGTTTGGCTGGATTTCAAACCTCGGTCGGGGTGCACCCATGGTTGCAATTTCTCAACGCAGTCCGGGACCACGAAGTGAGGGGCACAATCACTTTTTCTTCTTGGGCGTGAATCTGCGTTTCAATTCTGCGTTAATCGCCCGTAGCATAATTGGCCCCTTCGCAAGTTGATCCCAGTCGAGATCACCATTCAGACTAAGCTTCCCAGCCAAGCGGTTGTACTGCTTCAGAACGCGGTTATAGCAATCTATCAGCAAAGCGTCGTCCAATTTATTTTCATCCAACGCTAGCAACTTATGCGGGGGAGCATAAGCGTGTTTCGTGGCAGCGGCGGCAACGTACATCGCCAAATAAAACTTAAGATTTCTCTGATGCGTAACATCGAGATCAATATCTTTCCCAGCCAAGAATGAAGTGACCCGGCGATAGAGAAGGATCGACTTAAGGTAAAGCCCAAGATCGCGCTGATTCTCCCCAAATACCTGCTCATATTTATCGTCCTCTTTGATGTAATCTCGGGGCCGCGCGCGTGCCTCGTCCGGACGCTTAAGCATAATGGCAAGCATCGCTTGAAGAAGCTCTATGACGGGAACAATCTTAGCGATTGGCTTGCCTTGATCCTTGTAAAAACCTTTACGGCGATCGTAATAGAGGTCGTACTGACGAAATAATGCTTCAATTTGTCGGTGAATACGATCGGTCGCTCGCAACGCCTCGGCGGGCATCTTGTTCTGGCTGTTCGTCGCTCGAATGACGTTATCTCTGACATCTTCGTCTTGGGTATCGACGACCCTCACTAAAATCCGGCGGGGATCGTCTTTCTGTTCCGGCACACCTGAGCCTCTCTTAAAGTACTCGAAAATCTGCCGAGATGTCTGGAGGCCGTTGACTATCTGTGGATCGTCAATGTCGACTCGTTTGTGACCAGCGCTGCTCACCTTCTGGGCGAGCACTGTGATGCCATTGTTCAGGAGCCAGAAATCTGCTTTCCCCGGTTTGGCTAATGTGTCGTGAATCGCGAGATTGACGGGAGTGTTTTGCTGAAAGCCGCGGACATTAGATTCGAAAATGCTCTCATGGAGGTCACCGTGTTCGTCTTTCAAGAACTCCCAATACTCATGCAGATGAACTAGTCCGACCAATCCTTCCGCGGTGCTTAACGGCGCGTCGTGCCAAACAAGAGCTTTCGTTTTCGAAAGCCGTAACTGAATCTGCTCCCAAAGCTTCGTAGCATTCACGAAATGAAATTCACAAATAGCGGAACTTAAGTGCTCTTTCGCCTTCTTGATTACCCTCGCCGCCGCCTTCATTGCGTCATCGGGTTCCGCAGAGTCGGATTTTGTGATGTAGTAGTAATCTATGGAAATGGCCGGGAACGCTCCTGCAATCTGCTGAAATTTCTCCTTAAAGACATTCATGACGCCAAGCAATTTGGCGTTATAGGTCGTTTGGTATTGCGATTGGTGACGACTTAGATCGAGAAAATCGTCGGAAAACAGAACCAGTTTATCAATTTCGGGAGGCGAAAACCCCTGCGTTTCCTTTACCTGCATGACCAGAAGATTGACCTTAACCGCCGCTCTGGGATCGAGATCTGTATCCTCTTCGACCAACCGTCGATTGACGAAGAAGTAGAGGGCATCTATCCCGCCGTCCTGTCCGCCGGCGACTAAACCCGAGAGCAGTTCATCGTCCGATACGGCGTATCTCTTCAAAAACTGATCGACGCAGTAATACTCAAACGGATTGGTTCCAGGAATCGTTGCCCCCGGCATTCGGTCCTTTTGCCAGGTCGCAAAATTAGCATTTAGCGCGAGAACATCGTTTGTAGCCATGATTCAATTCTAGCTTACCGGTCAAACACTGACTTGAGACCGTGCTCGAAGCTTTCAAGGGCATGTCTAAGCACCGGTAGATATTAGGCCAAGGGTCGCATTATTTGGCGATACAGACGTTTTTGGGCTCGGTGAAAAAGCGGAGGGCTTCGTCGCCACCTTCGCGACCGACGCCGCTTTGCTTCATGCCGCCGAAGGGGACGCGCAGGTCGCGCACGAGCCAGCAGTTCACCCAGACAGTGCCGGTATGGATGCGCTCCGCGACGCGATGCGCGCGACTCAGGTTCTGGGTCCAGACACTCGAGGCCAGGCCGTATTCGTTGTCGTTGGCGTAGCCGATCACTTCCTCTTCGCTGTCGAATGGCGTGACGGTGATGACGGGGCCGAAGATTTCTTCGCGGTTGGTCCGGCATGAGACGGGCAAATCGGTGATGACCGTCGGGGGGAAGAAGTAGCCCGACTGACAGCGCTCGTTGATCGACTCCGGCGCGGAACCGCCCAGAGCGATCTTTCCGCCCTCCTGCTGCGCGAGGTCGACGTAGAACTTTACCTTGTCGAGCTGCGTCTTCGAAACGATCGCGCCTTGATCGGTCGTCGCTTCGAGCGGATCGCCGAGGCGCAGTTGCGACGCTTTTTCGACGAAACGATCGACGAAATCTTTATAGGCGGAGCGCTCGACGAAAACGCGCGAGCCGCACAGGCAAACCTGACCCTGATTCGCGAACGATGAGCGCAGGCTTCCGGCAATGGCAGCGTCCTGGTCGGCGTCGGCGAAGATGATGTTCGGGTTCTTTCCGCCCAGCTCGAGCGAGACTTTCTTGAACATTGGGGCGCAAGTCGCGGCCACTTTGCGGCCGGTCACCGTGCCACCGGTGAATGAGATCGTGCCGATTTTCGGATGTGCCGTGATCGGGGCGCCGACATTCGGTCCCGTGCCGTGCACGACGTTGAGCACGCCGGCCGGCAGGCCGGCTTCACGGCAAATCTCGCATAACAGGTAAGCCGTCATGGGCGTCAGCTCGCTCGGCTTGGCGATGGCGGTGTTGCCGCAGGCGATCGCGGGCGCGATTTTCCAACTCAGCAGGTAGAGCGGCAGGTTCCACGGCGAGATCAATCCCGCGATGCCGCGCGCCTGGCGCAGCGTGTAATTGAACGCGACACCGTCGGTCATATGCGCTTCGGATTCGGTGTGCAGGATCGCCGTCGCGAAGAAGCGGAAATTGCTCGCGGCCCGCGGAATGTCGAGCGATCGCGCGAGCGAAAGCGGTTTGCCGGTGTCGATCGACTCAGCCCGCGCGAGTTTTTCGAGATCGCGTTCGATCAGGTCGGCGGTGCGCAGAAGGATGCGGGACCGCTCCGACGCAGGCGTGCGAGACCAATCCGGGAACGCCTTCTCCGCCGCCGCGACCGCGGATTCAACATCCCGCCCGTCGCTGTCGGCGACCTGCGAATACGGCAGCCCCGTCGCCGGCTCGATGTTGTCGAGATACTTGCCGCCAACCGGCTCAACGAACTGGCCACCGATGAAGTTTCGGATTTTTTCGGGTTCAGTCGCCACGGAAAAGAGACTAGACCGCGAACTCGCCTTCGCAAGGTTAGGCGTGGCCCTCCCGGGTAGCCGCCCGGGCCCCCAATAATTAAGACTGAACCGCAGGCAATCCTAGTGACTCCGCGGCAACGAGCTGAGTGGCGTTCCCGCTGCTAATCGCACCCAGGACAACCTGTCCGCATAATGGATCCCCGGCTTCCTACCACCCAGCCGACACTTGGGCTGGTGAAAAAGACTCCGACGTGTTGCTCTCCAAAAATCTTTGTTTGAGGCTTCCAGTTGATTCCACCGTCTTCTGTGGCAAGCATGGCCCCGGAGTCTCCCACGGCCCACCCGTTATCCGGGTCAGTGAAATGGACTGTACGCAACGCGGGAGCAGTCCCATATACCTGATACGTCCAGGCATCCCCACCGTTTGTCGTCTTCAGGATTATGCCGAAGGCTCCGATCCCTCCCACCGCCCAGCCAGTATTTTGATCGACGAAATAGACGGAGTTCAAGGGAGCCACCGCGGAAGATGCAGACGTCCAGGTTGTTCCACCGTTTGTTGTTTTTAGGATTATGCCGCCACCTCCTGTAGGCTCTCCCACAATCCATCCCTTATTTTGATCCGCAAAATAGACCGAGCCCAAGGAACCACTCACAGGGCTTGTTTGGGGTATCCAATTAGCCCCATCATTGGTTGTTTTCAGGATGGTGCTACCGAACCCCACGGCCCATCCGCTGAGACCAGGAACGTCCGGGAGAGGCGGGGTGTACGGTCGAAAATAAACTGATCTTAACCCCTGGCTTGTTCCGCTGGTTTGAGACGTCCAGTTTCCCCCGCCATTTGTTGTTTTAAAAATTGCCCCATTCGCTCCCACAACCCAACCGAGACTTGCGTCGACAAAATTGACTGAGAGCAAAGAAGAGCCAAGCGTTTGGCGGCTCCAGCTTGCGCCCGCGTTGGTTGTCTTGAGGACTACGCCAGCGCCGGCGGCATCCCCCGCTCCAACAACCCAGCCGACATTGTAGTTATGCATTTGGATTGCCGTCAGGCCGCTTCTCGTCCCCGAGGACTGATCTATCCAGTTTTCTCCGCCATCTGTTGTCGTCAGAATTCTCCCGTTATTTCCCACGGCGCAGCCGTTAGCCGTGTCTGTGAAAGAGACTGACTGCAAGGCGGTAAATTCACCGATCCCGAATGACTGGGAGGTCCAGCTTTTCCCGCCGTCTTTTGTCTTCAAAATCAGGCTGTTAGTCTGGGTTCCTCCGACCGCCCAGCCGTTCTCCTCATCCTCGAAATCGACGAAATTTAACGCTTCAGTCGTTCCGCTTGTTTGAAGCTCCCAGCTGGCCCCGCCATCTGTTGTCTTGAGAATGGCGCTTTCTGTGGGAAAAAACGCGGGATTGTATCCCACCACCCAGCCTCTGTCCTGATCCAGAAAACTAGCTGACATCAAGAAATCCGTTGTGCCACTCGTTTGAGCCACCCAGCTTGTGCCACCATCTGTGCTCTTCAGGAGGGTGCCACCAGCTCCAACAGCCCAGCCGACATATTCGTCGACAAAATGGACGGACTTTAGAACAGCAGCCACCGAGGATACAGCGACCCAGGTTCCTCCGGTATTGGTTGTCTTCAGGATTGTGCTATTGCTGCCACTGCTCTGCGCTGAATCCACAGCCCAGCCAGTAAACCGATCCACGAACTGGATTGAATTTATTGCGGCCGGCCCGGTCCTTTGAGATGTCCAGTTGGCTCCGCCATCGGTCGTCTTGAAAATAACGCCGGCTGTTCCCAAACTAGCTCCCACAGCGAAGCCAGTCAGGTGGTTTATGAAATAGACTGCTTTGAACCACGGCTCCTGCTGGCCACCAATGTTTGCCCCGATTCTTTTGAGATTCCAAGTGGTTCCGCCATCTGTCGTTTTCAAGACTTCGCCAAAATGGCCCACGGCCCAGCCGGTACTTTGGCTAATGAAATGGACTCCCTTCAAATCATTCGCGGTTGGTCCCGGGTTTTGCCAGAGCCATTGCGCCTCGGCCCGGCCCGTCTTCGAGAATCCGCTAAGGCCAAGCACCATTAGCAAGACACAGCCAATCCATTTAAAACCACGCAGACTAAAGACAGCAGATCGCGATATAGATTTCATATTCATAGGGACGCGTTCTGGGAGGGTTTTAGGGTTTTCAGTGTGAGGGCTAGAGGTAAAGCGACATAGGGTGAGGGAATGAGGAGATTCAGGCTGACTATAGTCTGTTGACATCGGAGTAGAGGAATAGTCCTGGGGACAGTCGCTGTCAAGCCAGAAAGTTCTCAGGGCTCGGGGAGGGCAGTTCGCGCTACAGGACTGCTTCAAAGTGGTTCCCGCTCGGTCTTGGCCGGGCGAAATGGCGCCGCCGGAGAGATCTGTTGCGCCCAATCTCGATTCCCGCTTCGATGCAAGGCCACGGCGGGCAGGGCATGCAACGCCCGGTGAAGAAAAGTGGTGGCTGGGGAGGGAATTGAACCCCCGACACGAGGATTTTCAGTCCTCTGCTCTACCAACTGAGCTACCCAGCCGCGGCGACGACGAAACACGCTGTCGCGAAGCCGCGTCACTATGCAAAATTACGCTGAGGGAGCAAGGACGGAAACCGGATACCGGATTGCGGAACCGGAAAGAAAAGACATTTAGCGAGCGGGGGATTTAGTGAATTGGCGATTCAGGCCGGCGAACAGGTTTTGGCGGCGTCACTGAAGTGGCAGCGGGAAGGGAATGAGTTGCTGAGAAGTTAACGTCGGCCGAAGCGGCCTCGCGGATAGCGAGAGATCCCTCCACTGCGGTCGGGATGACAAATTGGTTTGCGACGTTCACTCCTCGATAAAGCTTCGAGGCAAATTTACGGCGGAGGAGAGGCGATGGAGATACTCGGAGCGCGGGATCTCGATGGCACCGAATTGCGCGAGGTGGGGGGTCCGCCACTGGGTGTCGAGGAGAACGAAGCGGCGCGCGCGCAAGTGTTCCATCAGGGCGACCAGCGCAATTTTCGATGCGTCGCGCACATGATGAAACATCGATTCGCCGAAAAATGCGGCGCCAATCGAGACACCGTAAAGGCCGCCTGCAAGCTGATCATTCTGCCAGGCTTCGACGGAGTGGGCGTGGCCGAGCTGGTTCAGCCGGGTGTAACTCTCGATGATCTCGCCATTGATCCAGGTCTCGGGGCGCTGAGCGCACTGCCGCATCACTTCGGGGAATGAAGCGTTGATCCGGGTTTCGAAACTCTTCCTGCGCACAGCCCGCTCGAGGGTTTGCGGGACGTGAAATTTATCCAGCGGAAGAATGGCGCGCGGGTCGGGCGAAAACCATTCGATCTCGCCATCGTCCATCGCCATCGGAAAGACGCCGAGCCGGTACCCTTGCAGCAGGACTTCGGGATCAATCATGGAAGTCCGAATGTCGAAGTTCGAAGTCCGAATGTAAAAAGCATTCGTCATCCAGCGTTCTTCCCGCTCGACATTCGTCATTCGTCACTTCCCCCGTTCTTCATTCCCGAACTGCTTGCAATGCTCGGTCGATCCCATTATCCTCAATGCTTGAAAGCCCTTTCCGCCGCCTTTTGCATCGCGAGCGCGATCCTGGCCGCCGGTTGCGCCGATCCCCTGGAAAAACCGATTGGGGAAGAAGCGGGCGAAAAATTCAAGCGCGGCATCACCGGAGGCGGAACTCTCGTTCCAATCGATGACCCATCCCACGATCCGAACATCAACCCGCCCCCGCCGGAGCCACCGCGTCCATAGCCGTGAAGACTGCCGCGCCGCCCGCCCATTCCAAGATTCTCATTCTCGATTTCGGTTCGCAGTACACCCAGGTCATCGCGCGCCGGATTCGCGAATGCCAGGTTTATTCCGAGATCGTTCGCTTCGACATCCCGGCTGAGGAAGTCGCGGCGCTGAAGCCGAAAGGCATCGTCCTTTCGGGCGGACCGGCCAGCGTTTACGACCAGCTCGCGCCGCACCTCGATCCGAAGATTTTTGCTGTCGGCCTGCCGGTTTTGGGAATTTGCTACGGGATGCAGTTGATGGCGCACCATCTGGGGGGCCAGGTGGAATTCAGCGCCCGCCGCGAATACGGCGCGGGCATGCTCCACGTTTCAAATGGTTCGCAGCTCTTTGACGGCATCGGCGAGCAGATCGACATCTGGAGCAGCCACGCCGACAAAGTTACGGCCATGCCCGCGGGATTTCGCGCGGCGGCGCACACTGAGAATTCCCCGTTCGCCGCGATCGAGGATCCCAAGCGGAAACTCTACGGGCTGCAATTTCATCCGGAAGTGGCGCATACGCCGCGCGGCAAAGAGATCATCGAGAATTTTGTCTTTCACATCTGCGGGTGCTCGATGGATTGGACGATGGGATCCTTTATCGAAGAGGCCTGCGAGCGAGTCCGGCGGCAGGTGGGCGGCCAGAAAGTGGTGCTGGGGCTCAGCGGCGGCGTCGATTCGTCCGTCACGGCGGCGCTTCTGCACAAGGCGATCGGCGACCAGCTCACCTGCATTTTTGTCAACAACGGCCTGCTCCGTTCGCACGAAGAAGAAATGGTCCAGAGGGTTTTCGGGGAAAATTTCCACGTTCGCCTGAAGTATGTCGAAGCGGCCGATCGCTTCCTGAAATTGCTCGAGGGAGTGACCGATCCGGAGACGAAACGAAAAATCATCGGCAACGAATTCGTGAAGGTCTTCGAACACGCCACGGAAGAACTGCTCGCGGAGGACAAGGCGAACGGATCGGACGCACACGGCGGTTACCATTTTCTCGCTCAGGGAACGCTCTATCCGGATGTGATCGAGAGCGTCGCGATCGGGGGGAACCCGGCGCATGTGATCAAGAGCCATCACAACGTCGGCGGGCTGCCGGAGAAGATGCACTTCGAGCTGGTGGAACCCGTGCGCCAATTATTCAAGGACGAAGTAAGGCAAGCCGGATTACAGCTCGGTCTGCCGAAAGAGATCGTTTACCGCCAGCCGTTCCCCGGTCCTGGATTGGCGGTGCGGATTCTTGGAGAGGTCACGCCGGAGCGGCTGCGCATTTTGCGCGATGCCGACACGATCGTGGTAAGCGAAATGAAAGCGTCAGACTGGTATTATCGCGTCTGGCAATCGTTCGCGGTTTTGTTGCCGGTCCGAACAGTTGGGGTGATGGGCGACCAGCGGACCTACGAAAACACGATCGCGATTCGCGTGGTCGAAAGCCAGGACGGCATGACGGCGGATTGGGTGCGGCTGCCCTACGAATTGCTGGCGCGAATTTCGAGCCGGGTCATTAACGAAGTCAAAGGCGTCAATCGCGTTTGCTACGATATTTCGACCAAGCCGCCGAGCACGATCGAGTGGGAATAACCAAGCGGGGCCGCGGGCGCTCTCCTTGTCATTCCGAGCGCAGTCGAGGAATCTGAAGATCTTGCGAGCGTCCGCGAGGATTACAACGAAAGAGGAAAGCCGACTTTCAATCTCTTGCTATAGATTTGGAATGCGCCTCGAATATTTCCATTCGTTGGTATCGTGATGACCTGACGTTCTTTTCTCGCTGACGCTCGCGATAACGAGAGATTCCTCGACTGCGCTCGGAATGACAAAGAGGGGTCACCCCGACAAGTGGGCCGCGCTTTGCCTTTCCTCGCTGCGCTCGCGAGAGCTAGAGGTCCCTCGACTTCGCTCGGGATGACAGCATAGGATGGCTGAGATGAACGCCGAGCAAGAGCGCCTCGCCGAGAACAGCGTCGACGAGCGGTGGCATTTGTGGGGGCCTTATCTTTCGGAGCGCGCCTGGGGCACGGTGCGCGAGGATTACAGCGCGAATGGCGACGCCTGGAATTACTTTCCGCACGATCACGCCCGGTCGCGCGCGTTCCGCTGGAGCGAGGATGGAATCGGCGGCATCTCGGACTTCAAACAGCGGCTTTGCCTGGCGTTTGCCTTTTGGAACGGCCGCGATCCGATCCTGAAAGAGCGCCTGTTCGGTGTGACCGGCCCGCAAGGCTCCCACGGCGAGGATGTGAAAGAAGTCTATTTCTACACGGACTGCACGCCAACCCACAGCTACATGCGGATGCTCTACCGTTATCCGCAGGGACGCTTTCCCTACGAGGAGCTCGTGACCGCAAATCATGGCCGGCCCAAGCAGGCTCCCGAATTCGAACTGTGGGACACGGGCATCCTGCGCGAGGAACGCTATTTCGATATCGTTCTCGAATACGCCAAGGTCGATCCCGACGATTTTTTTATCTGCGTCACCGCCACCAACCGCGGCCCGGACGCCGCCGATTTGCATATTCTGCCGACGCTCTGGTTCCGGAACACGTGGTCCTGGGGACGCGACGCTCAGCGGCCGGCGCTTCGGGCCAGCTCCGACGTGACCGGCCATTGTCTCACGATCCAGGCGAGCCATCGCGGGCTGGGCGAATACACGCTTCACTGCGAAGGCGCGCGCGATCTCCTCTTCACCGAAAACGAAACCAATTCCGAGCGGCTCTTTTCGTCGCCGAACAGGCAGCCGTTCGTCAAAGACGGCATCAACGACTTCATCGTCCACGGCCGGGCAGAGGCGGTGAACCCCGGGCGCGTGGGAACGAAGGCGGCCGCGCATTACGCCTTCACGATCGAGCCCGGCGCCAGCCAGACGATCCGTCTCTGGTTCGGCCGCGTAGGAGACGCAATCGAAGCAGAGCCTTCGGGTGAGCCGGGAGAGGCGCTGCACCCGGTTTGTCTTCCGGTGCTGAACGAAAAGGCATTTGAAGAGTTTGATGCGGTGATCAGTAATCGCCGGCGTGAGGCGGATGAGTTTTACGACGAACTCGAACCGTCCTGTTTGAGCGACGAACATAAGTTGATCCACCGCCAGGCGCTGGCGGGCATGCTCTGGACGAAACAGTTCTATCACTATGTCATAAAAGACTGGCTCGAAGGCGACCCGGGCCAGCCGCCTCCCCCGCCGGAGCGAAATGCCGAGCGCAACGCCGACTGGGTCCATCTCTACAACGAGCGGGTGATGTCGATGCCGGACAAATGGGAGTATCCGTGGTTTGCGGCGTGGGATCTCGCGTTCCATTGCATTCCGCTCGCGCTGGTCGATCCGCATTTCGCGAAGGGCCAGCTCGATATCATCCTGCGCGAGTGGTACCAGCATCCCAACGGCCAGATCCCCGCCTACGAATGGAATTTCAGTGACGTCAATCCCCCCGTGATCGGGTGGGCCGCGTGGCGCATCTACAAGATCGAGCAGAAACAATCCGGAAAAGGCGACCGCGATTTCCTGGAAACCGTTTTCCATAAACTGCTCATCTCATTTACCTGGTGGGTGAACCGGAAGGATTCCGAGGGCAAAAATATTTTCCAAGGCGGCTTTCTCGGCCTCGATAACATCGGGGTTTTCGACCGGAGCGCGCCGCTGCCCGACGGCGGCCGCCTCGAGCAAAGTGACGGCACCAGCTGGATGGGAATGTTTTGCCTGAACATGATGCGGACGGCCCTCGAGCTCGCCCGCGAGAATCACGCCTACGAAAATATCGCGACGAAGTTCTTCGAACACTTCCTTGGGATCGCCGGCGCGATGAACAATCTCGGCGGAAAAGGAATCGGACTCTGGGACGAGCCGGACGAATTCTACTACGACGTGTTGCACATGCCCGACGGGCGCTACCTGCCGCTCCGCGTCCGGTCGCTGGTCGGGTTAATGCCGCTCCTGGCCGTGGAGACGATCGAGCCGGAGCTGCTGGAGGCGATGCCCGGGTTTAAGGCGAGGCTCGAATGGTATCTGAGCGCCCGCCCCGAACTGGCGAGCCTGATCTCGCGCTGGAACGACCCGGGGACAGGCGAGCGCCGCCTGGTTTCACTCACGCGTGGGCATCGAATGAAATGCCTTTTGCGCCGGATGCTCCACCCGGACGAGTTTTTGAGCGACTATGGGGTCCGGTCGCTCAGCAAACATCACGCGGCAAATCCCTATGTTCTTCGGCAAAATGACGGCTCCGAGCGGGTGGTGAATTATGAGCCGGGCGAATCGCAAACAAATATCTTCGGCGGAAATTCTAACTGGCGCGGCCCGGTCTGGCTGCCGATCAATTATCTCCTGATCGAGTCGCTCCAAAAATTTCATCATTATTACGGCGACGAGTTCAAGGTGGAATGCCCAACCGGCTCCGGCCGCTATCTGACCCTGAATGAGATTGCGAACGAGTTATCGAATCGGCTGATCCTGCTCTGGCTGCGGGACGCCAATGGCTCGCGTCCTTTCGCCCGCGCGTCCGGCGATTCGCTGAGCGCCGGGCACGATCGGGATCTGTATTTGTTTCACGAATACTTCCACGGCGACACAGGCGCGGGGTTGGGCGCCGCCCACCAGACCGGCTGGACCGGCCTTATCGCGAAATTGATCCAACAGCAAGGCACCGGCGGCACCATCGTGCAGCGCGATCCGTTCACGGATTTGTAACTTGCGAAATCAAGGAGCGGCGGTTTGAAACCGCCGTTTGACTCGGGTCGGCGGTTACAAACCGCCGCTCCTTGGAGGTGAACTACTTCATCAGCACGGAACGGCAACCGCTCGGTCGCCGAAGCAATCAGGCGGCGGCCGCTGCCCGCTTTGGTTGAGCGTGACGCTCGGAAAACCACAACCCGGCCACCGCGGCCAGAATGGCGAAATCGAGCACCAGGTGCCAGGCAAAGGAAAGCTGATCGCTTACGTGGCCGAAGCAACCGCAGCTGATATCAATCCCGCGCGCCTTTGCCGCAATGGTCGCGCCGATGAAAACAATCATAAGGGCGAGCACGAGCGCGAGGGCTCCGGAATACAAGCGCCGAAAAATCAACGCCAGCCCGCAGGCGATCTCCAGCCAGGGCAAATAAAATGCGAGCAGGACGTTCACCTTCCAGGGAAGAACGTGATAGTTGTGGATGTCGCCGGCGAATTCAACCGGATCCACGACTTTGACCGCGCCCGCGTAAACGAAGAGTACGCCGATGATGATCGCCAGGATGCGCCACAGGATCGTTGATGGTTGATGGTTGATGGCTGATGGGGCATCCGCCTCGGAAGGTTGGACGTCGGACGTTGTTTCCATCGCGATGCCGGCGCTGGAATCCAGGGTTGGAACGTCCCCGGACCGGCTCATTTGTTCTCCCCCAGCCACGCTTCCCATCCCCCTTCGAGGACGAAAACATTCGTTATTTGCGCTTCTTTGCGCAGACGCCTCGCCACTTCGCGGCTGGAGCCGCAGCCATCGCTTCCGCAATAAACCACGACCCGCTTCTCCGGCGACCACGCCGCCAGCATTTGCGGGAGCAATTCGTTCCAACGATCTTCGTTCAGCAAAATCGCGCCCGGCACATGTTTCCGCGCGAATTCTTCTTCCGGCCGCGCGTCGATCCAGATGGCATTGCTCCCCCACCCGCGCGCATCCGCGATTGAGACCATTTCGGACGCCGGCACGGGCGATTGCCAGGAAACCTTATCGCGAAGATAGAGCGCCTGACCGGCGGCCGGCAAAAGGGCCAGCGCGAGGAGCAGCATGCTCTGCCGAAGCAGCGATCTCACGAACTATTGAGCGGCAGTGGCCGGAGGCATCACTCGAGCGGCCGCGGTGAAAACCTTCATCCCGGCGGAACTATCCGGCTTGATCGTCAGGTTCGCGGCCGCCTGGTGCGAAGTCTCACGTGGCTGCACGAGGATCCGAAATTCTCCGGCCGTGGACCCGGGCTCCACTTTCGCTGTGAATTCCGGCGACGAGGAAGTCACATCCAGGTGCTTGATCGTCACTCCCTTGCCAGCCTTGGCCAGAATCGTTTTTGGTTTTGGCTCTTCGTTGGCCTGCCAGAATACGAGCGCCGGCTGCAATTCGAGAATTTGCGCGATCATGGCCTTCAGGGTGAGGATGGTTTGCGGACGCTCCGGATCGTCCGTCTCCACCGTCACGGTTTTTTGCTGCAGGCCGGTGCGGTCGCCAATTTTGAAGGTGGCGGCGATCTCACCCTTTTCGCCGGGTGCGACGTCGTTCTTTTTCAGGGCGGTCGTGGTGCAGCCGCACGAGGTGCGGACCGCTTTGATATTGACGACCTTCGTCCCTTTGTTTTCGTACTTGAAAGTGGCAACGGCTTCGTCGGCGCCAATTGCCGGGTTGAGTTCGATTTCGGTTTTCTCCCAAGCGAGCTGCGCTTGCGCCACGGTAGCGATGCACAGGGAAAGCGCGCCGAAGAGAGCTTTAGTTGGAAGATTCATGCTTGCAGCAAAACGGCGAACGGTCGCGATGTCAAACCTCGACTGCTATTCGCGAAGGACCGAAGCCGACTAAGGGCACGCGCCATCCAGGGAAATAGTGTCAACGCGCCACCCGGGAGCGGCCACGGCCTCGTCAGTTCCCATGCGAAAGCGCAGCCGGATGGTTTGTCCGTTGAGGTTTGGTCCGAGATTCACCACGGTGTTGATGTAGCCGCCTGAATTGCCGGACCATGCCATTCGACCAGCGAGTGGGTTGTTGGCTGTCGTGTCGATCACTCCGGTGTAACCACCCGAGACGAAACTTCCGCCGACCGCTGGATCGGTCACGTCGGTGAAAGCGCCCTCATTAATATTGGGCGAGGAAATCTCCAAGACTCCCCCATCCCAGAAGACCTCAAACGGTGGCGGTTCGTATTCCAAATCGTAATTGTTACGGAAACTCAGCACTGCCGAAGCGGAAGTGATCGCGATGCCCGGTGAGTCGAGTCGCTTGTCGGAGATAAACGAAATGTCGGCGATAAATGCGTCATTGGGCGCGGTATCGGGAGTCGTGGCCGAGGTGGCCCACAGTGAGAGGGCAAACCGGTTGGCATTTGTCGCAATCCAGCCCGCGGGCAATGCCGGCGCGGTCACCCCATCGAAGTTTTCGTTCCAAACCATGACGGGGCATGGCGTCGCTGTTGGAGTAGGCGACGGGGTGGGCGATGAACAGGCGCCGTTGACCAGTAGAGACACGTCATCCACCAAATAGGCGCTGCCTCCGGTGCCAGTACCGGGATGAAGATATTGGAACTCGACGTGGTGCGCGGCTCCATCAGCAAATGCGCTCAGATCCACGATGCGCTCGGTGTACTCCGCTTCTCCTCCCGCCGGCTCGGGATAACTCTGCACCACGACGCCATCCACCCGCACGTTGAGCACGTCGTCTAATGGGTCATTGCCGTAGGAGATGCGCATCCAAAAGTGCAACGCGACTGCCGCACCCGCAGGCACTGTCACCTCTTGTCCGAGCGTGGCCGTTTCCGGCACTCCACCGATTCCGCCGAACAAGGCCCAGACCAGTCCAGTCCGCGGCGACGTCAGGCCACCTTCGACTCCGCAGGACGCCTCATCGCACAAAGGCGTGCCGAAGTTGGCCGAGGTCTGCGGATCGTTCCAAATGATGCTTGGGATGCCACCGCTCTCGAATCCCCCGTCGGGAATTCCACACGGAGCCGCTGTCGGCGTGGGTGTTCCGCTCGGAGTTGGCGTGGGAGTTGGTAAAGGTGTTCCGCTTGGCGTCGGGGTTCCGAACGGGGACGGGGTCGGAGTCGAGCTCGGATTCGCGCTCGGTGTCGGCGTAGGTGCCGGTGTCCCTTCCGGTGTCGGCGACGGAGCCGGGCTGCCGCCCACAGCGTCGCGATCGTAAACTTCCACGAGGCCAACACCGGTGCCGTTGTTAAGTCCGGCCAGCAGTGCCGTGTAAAGGCCCGGCGGCAGCGTGGCGGCGATCCCAGACTCGAGGTTATTTGTCGGGGCTAGCCCGGCCGCGATCAGTTCCGCCGCCTGGGCCGCGTTATCCTGCCAGTCGTTGTTCGCGATCAGAAGCGCTCCATTATTGTCGCGCAGCTCCAGCGTTGGGTTGGCCAGGACGTTAGGCACACCAAAGTCAGTCAGGCTCGGTCCGATTCCGCGCACGACGATCCGGTCATGTCCACTGTTGCCACCCAGGATAAAGCCCGCGATCAAGATATTGTCTCCCGTGCTGACAAAAGCCCGAGTACTGATGTTGGCCAGTTTCGAGTCGACTCCCTGGCTCACGTCGTAAACCTCCACCAATGCGATACCCGTGGTGTCATTCTTGCCTCGCACGATCGCGGTATATGCTCCCGGGTCCAAGTCCGCCTCAATCACAGAGTCGAGACTGCCGGGCTGGCAAAAAGTAGACCCAAAGTCGCCAGGATCGCAGTTGTCGTTGATGATGGTTACAAATCCGGGAGGACCGTGCAGCTCCAGCACTGGGTCCGCCAGCGCACCGGGCACTGACGAGGGCCCAACGGCCCGAACCACTACCTGCTTCGGAACAGATCCCGTGATGATGAAGCCGCCGATGCCAACGTTATCGCCGGTCTGCACAAACATCCGGGTCGAGAGATTCATGGCCTGCGCCGGAGGAAGGGCGACCCGTTGCCAGGCTGGCCTTATGTCGGTTTGCGGATGATTCGTGAGATTGGTCGGATTGGAGCCGTCCGCGTTCACGACGAAGATTTCGGCGCCACCGCCGCCGGTCACCTGGTGATGGTAGGCGACTTTGGTGCCATCCGGAGACCAAGCCGCGCTACCATCAAGGACGGGACCATGGGGTTCCGTGAGCCGGGTTACATTCGTCCCATCTCTATTCATCACGAAAATACCAGCTCCGTCCCGGGTGCTGGTAAAGGCGATCTTCGTACCGTCAGGCGACCAGGCGGAGTTGGAATCCAATCCCGAGAAGTTCGTGAGATTGACCTGATTGGTGCCGTCCGCACTCATCAGGTAAATTTCCAGGTTGTCGTTCTGTCCGTGTCTGGTAAAGGAAATCTGACCGCCATCAGGCGACCAGGCGGGGTCCTGTTCGTCTTCCGGCGTATTCGTCCGTTTGCTCTGATTGGAACCGTCCGCATTCATCACGTAGACATCAAAATTACCCTCCCGATTGCTCACAAATGCGATCCTTGTGCTATCGGGCGACCAGTTTGATCCCCAATCCTCTGCTGAATTGTCCGTCAGGCGGATCGGATTTGAGCCATCCGCATTCATCACGTAAATCTCGCCGTCACCGAAACCCGTGGCATGGTCTGCGCTCCGCTTGTCGTCCGTCCGGTCGGTCGAAAATGCGATCTTTGTGCCGTCAGGCGACCAGTCGGCGTAGTAAGAGAGAAACTTATCGTTGGTGATGTTGATGGGATTCGCGCCATCTGCGTCCATCACGAAGAGGTTACGCGCGCTGAGACCGCGGGAGCTTTCAAAGACAATCTTGCCATTCCCTGCGGGCGGTAGAATCGGGGTGGGGACCGGCGTAGGAGTAGGTGTCGGAGTGGCGCTCGGTGTAGGAGTAGGTGTAGGCACAGGCGGAGGTGTCGCTCCTGGCGTAGAGGTCGCGGTGGGGGTTGGGGTTGGGACCACGTCGCAAGCATTCGGGGCCAGAATCCCAGCGATGACTGGCATTCCCGTTTTGAAGAAGCCGATCGTCGCCGTCACGGCCAGGGGCGGTTTGTCCGAATCGAACCGGAAGTTATACAGCGTTCCCCAGCGAATGGCGTTCGCGTTCTGGTTCTGGGCGAACGTATCCGTGCTCCAACTCACATCGTTGCCGGTTTGAGTCGAAGTCCAGGCCGCGTTGCTAAATCCCGCGTCTCCCTGGGTTCCATCGTTTGGAAATCCAGGATGATTAGGCGGCGCGTGAAAACCCAGATTACTTACCGCAATCCCGCAGCCCAGGGGCACGCTGAAGGACTGGATCGCGCGATCGAGATTCTCGTTGTAGAGCGCGTATTCATAATGGTAAACGCCGGCGACTGGTCCGGTCACCTTGCAGGCAATGAAGGCACGCCCATCGACGCCCGGGTCGGGCTCGATCGTATTAACGGCCGCGCCAGTCCAGGCATTGATGGCCGCGGCCATTCGCACCGTGGGCCCAGCTTCCGTAAAAAGAAAACTCGTCGTGCCGAGGACATTGTAACGGCGGTAGGACGAATTGTTATACATGTTGCATTCCCCGGGATGGGTCTGGCACCAGGCGTACTCATCCGAAGAGATGTATTGAACTTCAACGTAGTAAGTCGCGCCCTGATTCAGCGTGGTGTTCAGATCCTCCCGGTTCACCAGAATCCGATGCGAAGTGCCGGTATGCGTGTGGCCGGTGTGGTTGTTGTCAGTCGTTTGGAAGGCGCCGGTAAAGGGATTGATCCAGGCGCGCGAACCCAAGTCGTTTTGATTCGCATTTTGCTCGGCCGCGTAAGTATCGGAGCACCCCACGCCCAGATGGGTGAAGTCACCGGGGGTGCAACCCAGGCCGCATTCGTCGAGTTGGTCCGCCCCGAACGCATGCTTCACCCAGGATTGGCCAATTTGTTCGAAGCGCTCATTGTTGTCCGATCCGCCGCTCATTCGATAGAGATTGTGCGGAATGACAGGGTGGTTTGTCGCTGGCAGCGCAAAAAAGTTCACGGGCATGGTTCCGGCATTGCAAGAGGTCGTGCTCACGGCCAGGCCGACCTGGGTGGGGCCACTTCCGTATTGGGCCAGGCCTCCTGCCACACCTATATCTCCCGTGATGATATCGGGCCCCGGGTTACGACCTTCCGGAGCCGAATTTCCGGAGCTAATGCTCAGAAGCAAAAGCAGCGTGGGCATGAAACAACCCAACATCTTCCGGAACGTTCTCATAAGCTCTCCATTTCAGAGCCCGTTTGGAAGGTGATGAAGTCCTTCAAGTTGAGACGTGGGGTCCGCTTCGTATCGCGGGCTATGACCGCGTTTTATACGTATCTCATGGAAAAGTAGACTCTTTTCTTTGAGTTCTTTTCTAGCATCTCAAATAACCCACAGCCGGCCGATGAATTCCGTGCGCCGCGAAGGCGGTTCGCCAGCGACCATCGCCGAGTAGTGACCACCGCGACAATCGACAGGGGACGAACCGAAGCGCGCCGCTACGGCGAGCCGCGATCGTAGACTTCGACCAAGCCGATGCCAGTGCCGTTGTTCACTCCCGTGAGCAGCGCGGTGTAAGGGCCAGGCGACAGCGTGATGGCTATCCCAGACTCAAGGTTGTTTGTTGGCGCAAGACCGGCCGCAGTCAGTTCCGCCGCCTGAGCCGGATCATCCTGCCAGTCGTTGTTCGCGAGCAGGAGCGCTCCATTACTATTGCGCAGCTCCAGGGTTGGATTTGCCAATGGGCTAGGAACAGACAGGCTGGGGCCCAGGCCGCGCACGATGATTCTGTCGTCGCCGCCACCGTCGCCCAGGATAAAGCCGGCGATGACAATGTCGTCACCGGTGTTAACGAAGGCGCGGGTGCTGATGTTGGCCAGCTTCGAGTTTACCGCCTGGTTGAGGTCGTAGACTTCCACCAGGCCGACTCCGGTGGTGTTCCCATTGCCTCGCACGATCGCGGTGTACGCTCCAGGGACCAGCGTCGCGTCGATCGCTGATTC
>Ga0190265_10000567_pt1 | contig 25830 bp, 21 predicted proteins | sample Popmic124T_FD_133135 | JGI IMG/M metagenome (GOLD analysis project Ga0190265, IMG submission 133135) | Populus adjacent soil microbial communities from riparian zone of Indian Creek, Utah, USA - 124 T | ecosystem: Environmental > Terrestrial > Soil > Riparian zone | place: USA: Utah | collected...
GTTTGCACCGTCGACGCGCAAGATTAGAATTGCGGCAGCGAGCCAAGCGACACACTCGCTTGATTCAGGGAGCATCATGCCCAGGGATTGGGTTATCGCAGCACCATGGCACGACCGCGACGGATTGGCGCAGCGGCTCGGCACCTCGCCCATCGTCGCACAGGTCCTCTACAACCGCGGCCTCACGGACGAATCCGCTTCGCGGCAATTCCTCGCCCCGCAGATGACCGACATCCTCCCGCCCGAGGCCATCCCCGCCACGCTCGAAGCCGCCGACCGCATCGCCGCCGCCATCAGCGCCGGCCGAAAGATCGTCCTCTATGGCGACTATGACGTCGACGGCATCACCGGCGTGTCTATCTTGTGGCACTGCCTGAAGCTGGCCGGCGCGAACGTCGACTTCTACATTCCCCGCCGCCTCGAGGAGGGCTACGGCGTCAACTCCGAGGCGATCGACACCATCGCCAACGACGGCGCGGGCATGATCGTCACCGTCGATTGCGGCGTGACCGCCCTGGAGCCCGCCGAGAAGGCCAAGCGCCGCGGCGTGGAGTTCATCATCACCGACCACCACGAGCCGCATCGCGCCGCCGACGGAACCGCGATCGTGCCGGAGGCCGTCGTGGTGCATCCCACCGTCTGGAAAACCGGCCCGTCCAACTATGCCAACCCGCATCTCTCAGGGGCAGGCGTGGCACTGAAGCTCGCCTGGGCCGTCGCCCAGAAGCTCTCGAACTCGCAGAAAGTGCGGCCCGAGTTTCGCGACTTCCTCATCGATGCCGTCGGGCTGGCAGCCCTCGGCACCATCGCCGACGTTGTGCCGCTCATCGGCGAGAACCGGGTCATCGCCCACTACGGCCTGCGCGGCCTGGCGCAAAGCAGAATTCCCGGCGTCCGTGCCCTCATCGCCACCGCCAAGCTCAGCGGCAAATCCCTGAGCGGATACGACATCGGCTTCAAGCTCGCCCCGCGGCTCAACGCCATCGGCCGCATGGGCCACGCGCAGATCGCGGTCGAACTCCTCACCCGCGCCTCGGATCAAGAGGCGGTGCTGATCGCGCAGAATCTCGAGAAGCAGAACGGCGACCGCCAGCGCCTGCAAAGCCGCATCGCCAAAGACGCCCGCGAAATGGTGATCTCCCAGCGCCAGAACGATGACACCATCCGAGGCATCGTGCTGCACTCCGCCGGCTGGCACGCCGGCGTCATCGGCATCGTCGCCAGCAAAGTCACCGAGGAGTTCGGCCGCCCGGCGGTCATGATCGCCACCGAAAACGGCGTCGGCCAGGGCTCCGGCCGCAGCGTCTGCAATTTCGCCCTGCACGAGGCCTTCGCCCATTGCGGGCAGCATCTCATTTCCTACGGCGGCCACGCCCGCGCCGCGGGGCTGAAGGTCGAGACGGCCAAGGTTGCCGACTTCACCGCGGCCTTTCAGGAGCGCGCGGGCAAGCTGCTGACGCCGGCCGATCTGCGGCCGAAACTGACCCTGGACGACGAGATCGGCCTCGATGATTTGTGCCCTGAGCTGGTCACGGCCTTCGAGCGCCTCGAACCCTTCGGCGCCGGCAACACCACCCCCCGGCTCGCCTCGGGCTGGCTGGAGCTCTACGGCGAGCCGCGGGCCGTCGGGACGAACAAGTCGCACCTGCAGGTCACGCTGACGGATGGGCGGCACCGCTGCAAGGGCATCGCCTTCGGAATGGCCGCCTCCGCCGCGAGCTTACAGGACCATCGCCGCTGCCGCGTCGCTTTCGAGCCGATCATCAACGAATGGCAGGGCCGCCGCACCGCCGAGATGCAGATCATCGACTTTCAATTCCCCGCCTGACGCCGCCGCACGCGCGCAACGCAACAATACCGGCCCTCGCGAAAAATATCTGAAAGAATTACAACCTTCGCTGCATTTGTATCTTAAGTTTGATTTGTCTCCGGCAAACGCCACCGCACCGGAGACGACAGTGACGCGAGGCGGTGGCCGGAAGCACGAGCTTCCTCCCATACCCCGGCCTTTCTTGGAGAAGGCTGAACTCATCCCTAATTCTCGCGGCGTCCGGCTCTGGCTGCCTCCTACAGAGCCGGGCGCCCACCTTTTTACCCATTCACTTTCCGCGTGTTGATCGACCCCGCCTTTTCGATACCATCTCGCAATTCATTCACTCACGCGGAACCAGAATGCCCACTCCTTCAGACAAAGTCATGTTCGAGATCTATCGCGAGGCCGACTACGGCCGCGAATATCGCGTTGTGTTCTTCACGGAACTGGACGAGCACAACAAGGAGCGTGAAATCAACCGCGCGCTAACGGGCGAGCACTTTTACGATGGTTTCATCACCGAGACGCGCAAGGACGAAGGCAAGCGGCGGATCAACGAGCTTCTTCGCCGGCTGAACAACGGAGAGACGCTCGACGCGCACGCCGTCGAATCACACCTCGCGGAATTGCTCGCCTGAAATATATCTGGTTGAGTTCTTGTTCGAGAAATGAAGCTCAGATTCGGCTTGCCGTTTGGCGTAGGTTATTGCCCCGCGCCACCGGGCGAATGCTTGGCATTATCCGGTCCCATCTCGGCGCGAACCTTCTCGATGTACTCCTCGATGATCTGCCGGCGATATTCGAGAACGTCGTCGGGCAGCTCTTCCGCCCGCAAGAGCATATCGAACGAATAGGAGCCATCGCCCCCCGGAATGGTGATCTTCGCCACGTAGCCGCCCGCGCGGCGCGGCGCGGACCCGTCCGCCGTCGCCACCGCCTCGCGCATTTCATCCGACAGACCCACCCAGATTCCCGTCCGGCGAATCTCGTATCGAATGCCGGTCTCGGCCTGCAGCAGCTCGAACGCCTGGCGAATCGACGACTGGTTCAGAATCACCGATGTGCCGTCCGCGATATTCGGCGGCAGCTTGAGCATCATTCCCGGCTCGAAGTCGATCGCCGTCTCCGCCCGGTCGGCCAGGTCGATCAGAATCTTTGACAAAGGCTCATTGGCGTACTTGATGGTCACCCGGCGTGCCATGCGGTTGGCAATCTGCGCCTCCATCGTGCGAATCGCGACGTGATCGCCGTTGGGAAACCAGACCCAGCCCAGCGAACCCGTCGCCACTTCCAGGATTTGAGCGACAGTCCCCTGACCCGACTTGGCGAGCTGCGCGTGCAGCAATCCGGGCGCATCGATCTTACTCGTGAGCCGATACTGAAGCCGCACGTTTTCAAAATTGGCAGGGGTATACGACGTCTCATTCAATTCGCGAAGCAGCTTCAGGTCGTCCCAGGTCGCCCGGCGATTGATTCGCTTCAACGGATCGCCCGCGAGCACCACGACCTTGTCCTCCCGGATTTCATAACGCATCCCGAGAGCACCGAGAATCTGGGGAAGGATTTCGCGCAGTGCCGCGTTTTGAACGACGACCTGCTTGACCTTTGTCTGGCTGCCCCACGGCAACAACGCGGCCGATGCGTCATCCAGCACGATCTCGACGCCGGCCTGCCGGCCCATTTCGGCCAGGGCGGCGGGAAGCTCCTGCTCGGCGATGGAAATCCGGGCAAGCGGTTGATCAAGCGCCTTTGCGACGTCAACGCCCGGTTCCGCAAGCACTGGATGAGCCAATGAACAGAGCGCCGCCACGGCACAGAGAGATCGCGCGAGAAGAGGTGTCATTTTTATGACCTTCCGTCACGTGTCCACTGGTTTAGCCGCGGCCCGAAGGGCCCCGGCGAGCGCGTGTCGATTCAACCCTCGCGCCAGTCCATGAAGCAGCAATACTATTGCAAAAACGCCCCATGAGGTGCTGAAAAAAGCGCGTTAGAACGGTTCTTCAAACCCACTCACCGTTCGGGGTCCAGTCGTCACAAACGCCGTGCCCGGCAACGATTCCGTGTCGCCCGTCTCACGTTCTGTTTCATCGAACGAAAAACTGATCTGGCCCCGCGACTGCGGCACGTCGAGCGAGACCAGAACCATCGTCGGACGAGATTCATCCGTCTCGAACGGCGCCGAAATCGGAGACTGTGAGCGAAAAATCGAGATCGCGATAACGGCCGCGGCCGCCAGCGGCGCGAGCCATCGCACGCCCGCCGGAAGCCGGTATCCCACCGAGGCGGGAGCACCGGATTTCGTCGCCTCTGCGCGCACCGCACTCGAAATCCGCGCCTTGAACGCTGACCAATCGACCTGCGGCATCGGGCCGGCCATCCGCCGAACCACGCGATCGACCGACGAGAGGCCGGCATCATCAGCCACCGCTTCGTCACGCTCGCGAACCGCACTGGAAACGGACCGATGAAACGACGACCATTCGACGCTCATGGGAACGTCGCGCCAGACGGCAAGCAAGCCGCCCAACCGCTCATACTCCGCGCGCGTCCGATCCAGTTCCGGCCGATCAGACAGCGCGCGCTCGATCTGCACTCGCTCGGCGGCGGAAAAATCGTCGTCCGTCGAGCGGGAGATCAGGGCTTCGAGTTGTTCGCGTGCTTCGGTCATTCCTCAATAAACTCCGCCAATGTCTTCTTCAAAGTCTTTCGTGCCTGAAAGACGTTCCACTTTACCATTTCAATGCTGCATTCCAGAATCTCGGCAACCTCTTTCTGTGGCACCTGCTCGATCGCGAAGAGAATCAGCGCCAGCCGCTGCTTCTCGGGAAGCGCCTCGATCGCCTTCGTGATGGCCGATTCTGCCTCGCCCGTCTGCATGATCTCGTCCGGCGAATCATGGGTTCCCTTTCGACCTTTCAGCTCGCGGTCTTCGCGGTCGTCGTCTCCTGTCGTCAGCGAAAGCGTCGGCCTTCTGGCTCGACGATAGTTGAGCGACAAGTTGCTCACGATCCGCAACAGCCACGAGCCGAACCGTTCCGTCTGCTCCAGAGTTGCGAGGGACTTGAAGCCTTTCAGAAACGCGTCCTGGGCCACGTCCATCGCATCCTGCATGTTGCCGAGCAGCCGGTAGCTCACCGACACGGCCCGCCGCTGATACCGCTCGATCAACGCGTCGTACGCGCCGAGATCGCCCGCCAGCGTGCGCGCGACATCGGCGGCGTCGAGGCGAGCAGCTTCCTGGCGTTCCAGGTCGGGTTGCAACGCATCGCTCATCCCTTAAGACCCATCTCCCGGAGCGAGGTTAGAGAAAATTTATGCATGAGTCCCCGATTCGCTTTGTCCGCCGTCCCGAAGCCAAGCTGAACTCGACACCGCTGCGATTCTCTCCCGTTTAGCCCCGGCCTGAAAGGCCCGGGTGCAGGGCAGAAAAACTTGGTCCAACCTGCCGCAAGAGCGCGGTTCGGCCTTCCGATAACCGGCCCTAGTTTTTCTGACCGCTGTGCACCCGGGAACATCGAGCAATTCTCCAATTGCATCGAAGCCCGAATGCGGCTGAAATCCGAGCGTATTCCTCGCAAATCTGTTTGCCCGTTTGCGGGAGTTCACCCCGCCGCGGCGGGTTTGCGTAGAGACCCCCGTTTCGGAGAAAGAGACATGCCTTCGCGATCCAACCTCACCCGTCGAACCTTCATGCAATCTACTGCCGCCGCGGCCGGAACGATGCTTTTTGATGGGACGCTTCCGGAGGCTCACTCGCAAAATGAGCCGGTCCAACCGAAAAAATCCGCCCGCCCGGTCGTTATCTCGAGCGCTAATGGATTGAAGGCGATCGAAACCGCCTATCGCATGATCGGAGAAGGCTCCGACGTGCTCAGCGCCGTGATCGCGGCGGTGAACATCGTCGAAGACGATCCCAGCGACAACAGCGTCGGCCTGGGCGGCATTCCCAACGAGGATGGCGTCGTCGAGCTGGACGCCTCGGTCATGAACGGCCCGACGCACAAGGCCGGCGCGGTCGCCTCGATCCGCAACATCCGCAACCCCTCGAAAGTGGCCCGGCTGGTGATGGAGCGGACCGATCACGTCCTGATCGTGGGCGAAGGCGCGCTGCGCTTCGCGAGGGCGCACGGATTCAAGGAAGAGGATTTGCTCACGGAGGAATCCAGGAAAATCTGGCTGGAGTGGAAGGAGAAAATGTCCCAGGACGACGACTGGTTGTCACCCGCCGAGGCCAAGGGCGAAAAGTCGGCGGCGCTGGACAAGTGGCTACGCACCTGGGGCACCATCAACTGCTGCGGCGTCGATGCCAACGGCGACCTGGCCGGCGTCACGACCACCAGCGGCCTGGGCAACAAAATCCCCGGCCGCGTGGGCGACTCCCCGATCATCGGCGCGGGCCTTTACGTCGATAACGAGATCGGCGCTGCTGGCTCGACGGGCCGCGGCGAAGCCAATCTCCAGAACTGCTCGTCGTTCCTGGTCGTGGAGTTGATGCGCCAGCACCCGGACTGGTCGCCCCAGAATGCCTGCCTCGAAGTCCTAAAACGCATCGAAAAGCACACCGAGCCGCGCCTGAAGGATTCAAAGGGCCGGCTGGATTACGATCTGAAACTCTACGCCCTGGCCAAGGACGGCCGCTACGGCGCCGCCACCATCTGGCACGGCGGCAAATTCGCCGTCCACGACGAACAAGGAGCGCGGCACGTCGAAGCCGTATCGCTCTATCCAAAGGGAGAAAAGCCGGAGAAATGAATTCACTGCGCTGCACCGCAGTTGCCGTCGACTTCGCTCCGAAGGAGCGACGGGCTGTAGCCACGAGTGCAGCGAAGCGCAACCCGTGGATCCGTCGGCACCATGAATGGTCCGCTCCAAAGGAGCGGCGGAGCGATCAACGTGAAGAAGGCTCAGAGTCTATGATGTCAACTCTCGATGTCCTTCATCATTCACCGAGCAATCTTTTCAACATCGAGCGGGGGAAAATCTTTTGGACCGTACTTCCGGTGGCGATTTTTTTCGTTCCACAATACGCATCAACCGCGCACACCAGTTCTCGCTCCGTCGCGCCAGTCGTGATCGCCACGACGCGCACCGTCGAACCCACCGACGCCGCGGCCAGATGATCGCAAGTAACATGGCTGCCCACGCCTTCCTCGTGCGGTTCGAGAAAATCGACCAGCACGAGTCGGCCGGCCTTCTCCATGTACTCCACCAGCGTCCACGTCGCGCAGACGCGATGCACTACGACGCTGTCAAAGGCAGGACACATGGCCTCGGTGACGACGAACGAAACTTCACGCGAAACCCCCGGCAGCAGCCCCGCCTTCATCTTCAATACTCCATGCCCCGATCACGTCATCCTGAGGAGCAGCAGCGACGAAGGATCTTGCCGATGAAGCGTGCGCAGGTCACATTTGCGTCCCACTCTTCGGACACAAGATTCTTCGCTTCGCTCAGAATAACGAAAACAAATCGCCAAATCACCAGATCGCCAAATCGTCTCGCGCAATACGCCCACCGCTTGCTTACGCGCGCGGCTCTGTTTGGGACCGCTTGCTTACGCGCACGGCTTTGATGCCCAGCACCGCGAGATACGCGGCGCCGGCCAATACAATCGTCGTCGCTCCCGCCGGCAAGTCGGGACCAAAGCTGACCGCGAGGCCGGCCGAGGTGATCACCATGCAGATCAGCGTCGCCGCCAGCATGATGTGCAGCAGCGTCCGCGCGAAGCTTCCGGCGATCGCCACCGGCAGCGTCAGCAGCGCGATGACCAGCACGATGCCCACCACCGAGATCAGCAGCACGACGGTCAGCGCCGTGAGGCACAGCAGCAGCAGATAGTAGCTCTCCACCGGCAGGCCGCGAAGCCGGGCGAATTCGGAATCGAAGCAGACCGCCATGAGCGGGTGATACAACAGGACCACGACCGTCACGATCACCGCATTGAGGCCGGCGAGAATCCACAGGTCCGTCGTGCGCACCATCACGATGCTGCCGAAGAGATAGCTCATCAGGTCTTCAGAGGATCCCGGCGTTTTCTGGATGAAAAGAATGCCGATGGCCATGCCCACGGCCCAGATCGCGCCGATGACCGTGTCCTCCCGCTCCTTCGCGCGAAGCGTCACCCAGCCGATGAGCAGTGCCGCGATAATGGCAGAGATTACCGCACCCAGCAGCGGCGTCGCCCACGTCCATCCATGCACGTTTTGCACGTACCGCGCCGCGCCCATGCCGCCCAGCACGCAGTGCGCGATGCTGCCGGCGATGTAGGTGATCCGCCGCGTGACCACGTAGGTTCCAACCACGCCGCAGGCCACGCTGGCGAGCAGCCCCGCGAGCAGCGCCACGCGTAGATAGCCGTAATCCGGGTGAATCAGTTTTTCGAAGAATTCAGTCACGAGTCCTGACGCTCATCGTTTAGCCGCGGCCCGACAAGGCCCCGGTGATTGCCGAAGATACCGAAATCATGTACGCCGTCCCGGATGCGAACTTGCTTTCCATTTTCCGGTGTCGATATTCTCTTTCGCGCACCTTCTGGTTTGCAGAATTGCCTTGCGCTCACCCGAACCTTTCAGGTCTGGGCTAAACGGGCTGCCGCTACCGCGGGTGCGCGTGATCGTGCAGGATCAGGCGCATGTCGCGGCCGTACATTTCGCTGATCGTCTCGCCGGCGATTTCGCTGGCCGGGTGAACGTCCACGTTGCGATTCACGCAGATGACCGTCTCGACGAATTTGGAGACGAAGCCCACGTCGTGAGACACCAGGATGACGGTCATGCGCTGATTGAGCTGATGCAGCAGCTCGTATAGATCGCTCTGCGCGGCCACGTCGAGGTTGGACGTCGGCTCATCGAGCAAGAGCAATTCCGGATCGCACGAGAGTGCCCGGGCGATGAGGGCGCGTTGCCGCTGCCCGCCTGAGAGCGAGGCGAAGGATCGTGGCGCCAGATCGAGCAGGCGCACCTGTTCGAGCGCCGCGCGGGCGGCGTCGCGATCGGATCGATCGTATCGGCTCCACCAGCGGTTGCGCCCGAGGCGGCCCATGAGCACCACGTCCATGACAGTGACGGGGAACTTCGGATCGAGCTGGGCGTGCTGGGGCATGTAGCCCACTCGGGTGCGGGTGGTCGCCGGCTCGCCGCCCAGAACTTCGACGATTCCGCTCTCTGGCTTCAGAAGTCCAAGCGTGAGTTTCAGGAGCGTCGTCTTGCCGCCGCCATTGGGGCCGACCACGCTGGCGAAATCGCCCTTGCAGATTGAAAAGCTGGCGGGACGGGTGAATACGGGCATCTCATCGTACGAGAATCGCACGGCATTGAAGCGCAGGACGGGAGTCGACTCGCGATTGTCATGCGCCTGGCCACAGGTGTGGGCGGGCTTGTCGGAATTTCGAGGCAGGGCCATTATGGCATCACCACAAGAATCACGGACGATGCGCGTTGAACGGTCACCGCTTCCTTACGGGCGCGGCTCTGTTCGGCGCGGCTGCGCCGCTGATGGTGCTGCGACGTCCGCACCTTTGAACGATTTCACCATCTCCCGCGCCATCGAAAGAAGATTGTCCTTCCAATCCGCCGATTGCGGGGCGACGCGGACGACTCGCGCCCCGATCTCCTCCGCGACCGCCTGGGCGCCGGCCGACGAGTATTCCTCCTGCGAAAACACCACCCCGACATTTTTCTGTCTGGCGGTGGCGATGATCTCGCCCAGTTTTCGCGGACCCGGCTCTTTGCCTTCGGTCTCAATGACCAACTGCTCAAGGCCGTATCGCTGACAGAAATAGGCGAACGACGGATGAAACACCAGGATCGTTTTTCCACGATGCGGGTCCAACAGCGTGCTCAGCTCGCGATCGATGACATCCAGTTCGGCGAGAAACGCCGTCAGATTCGAACGATAATTCTCGGCATGGTTCGGATCGTGCTTCGCAAGCGTGTCGCAGATGAGCTGCGCCTGCTTCTTCACCAGGGTCGGATCAAGCCAGACGTGCGGGTCGAGCTGGTTCTCGCCGCAGATGTGATTGGGATCGGAATGATCGTGCGCGTCGCCGCCGGCATGGTCGTGGCCGTGATGCTCGTCGAGGTGCAGCAACTGGATTCCCTCGCGCGTGTCGACCACCACGACGTCCGGGCAAACTTCCGCCATTTTCTTGAGCAATGGCTGCTCGAACGCAACGCCGATGCGGAAGTACGCTTTCGCGACAGTCAGTGCGGCCATCTGCTTCGGCGAGGGGTCGAACGCCCCGTGTGACTGGCCGGGCGAGAGAATGGCCCGCACGTCTACGAACTCGCCGCCGATCCGATTCACGAAATAAGTTTGCGGTTGAATGCTGACGACGACGGGAAATCGCCCAGTCGAGCTTTCGCCAGTTTCTGATCGATCGCACGAGATTGCGAGCAAGCCGTACACGGCGAGGGCTGGGAAGCAAAGTCGGTAATTCCGGCGCATCATCGTACCTGGCCAGGAAAAATACACATGCCATTCAGTGGTTGGACTAGGTATTACATTGTAATACACAGAAGCAAGAATGCCAGCGCTGCGTTATGGATTAAGGACGAAGCAAATTTACGAAGCCGAAGCGCTAGCGAGGCGAGGAATAAGGCCGCCGTCCGGTAGATCGGCTCGAATACGAATACAAGCGCCGCGCTGCGCTTCTCGCCTCGCTGGCGCTTCGGCCTCGGAAAGGGGAAACCCAGGCGTTATCCGGCGTTCGTTACGAATCGAGCAGGAGGGCGACGAATTCGATCAGGTCGCGGCCGTCGGTTTCGCCGTCGCAGTTCATGTCCGCATCCGCAACGCCGGCGGAAGCCGGATTGAGAAGTGCATCAACGAACGGAGAAATGTCCGCCGGCGTGACCGCCCTGTCGCTGTTCATGTCGCCTCCGCTGAGGATCGAAAGCTGCCATGAGCGAATGCCGTTGCCCGCGCTGTTGGTCGCACGAATGTTGATCGTGTAAGGCGTCGGCGCCGCGGCGGGCGCGAGCCAAGAGACGACTCCGGTCGAGAAGTTGATCGACATGCCCGGCGGACCGGCGTCCAGCGACCAGTTGAGAATCGGATTCATGCAGCCGGGGTTCGTGACCGTCGGGGTCGGCCCGGTATAGCCCCCATCGCAAAGCGAATGGAGCTGAGGCGAAATCGACGTGATCGTTGGCGTCGCCGCCGTAACACCGATCAACATGCCCTTCGTCGTGCCGCCCGCGCTGTTCGTTGCCCGGATGAAGATCTGATACGGAAATTGCGACGGCACTGGGCTCGGCCAGGACACAATGCCGGTGGATGAGTGGATGGTCATGCCCGGCTGCGGATTGTCGATGCTCCAGGTCAGCGGCGCCATGTTGATCGGATGCGTGACTGTCGGCGTCGGGCCGGTGTAGGGCTGGCCGCAGGTCGCGGAGGTTTGAAAGATGTCGTTGATGACCGGCGCCAGCCGGGTAATTGTAAGTGGGGCGCAGTACGAAACCGCGTTGTTGTCTTCATAGAGTTCCGAGACTTTGTCCAGGTCATCGAAGTAGGTGCCGACGCGATAGAGACCGGCCGCAATGTCCGCGGGCAGGTCGATTTCGGCGTTGAAATCGATGGCGTCCTGAACGGCCAGGTCCCAGCGCACGTCGGCGATCAGGGTATCCGTCGTCTCAATCAGCTCGTCACTCGACAGGTAAAACCCCTGCCGGACGTTGATCACGCTCGAAACCCCTAGATTTTCAATCACGGAGCGAACCGTCAGCGTGCCGCCGGGCGCGATGCTGGCAGGCGTGAAGAAAACCGGAATGGCCTTGCCCATGATCGAACCGAACGTGTAGCCCGACTCGGCGATGTCGGTATAGGGCTCGGTCGGACCGGAATGCGGGTATAGATAGCGCGCCCCATTCCGATCATCCGTGTGCAACTCAACGATGTTTTCCTGGCCGAAGGTGCCGCCGCTGGGATAGCGCGGGTTCATCGTGGCGACGAGCCAGGGCGTTCCCGGCGACTCGTTTCCAATCGGATCATGACCGAGTCCCAGCGCATGTCCCATCTCGTGAACCGCAACGAGAAGGAAGGAGAACCCGTTCGCCGGCGTGGGGGCGGTAACGACCTCGCAAGAAGGATTCGCCTCCAGCGTGTAGCCGACGCCTTCGGGAAAATCGCTGAAGAGCATGTCCATGTCGTACCAGACCGGACCGTCGTTCACGAGATACGTCGCGCCGAGCACGCCGGGATCGAGCGAGGAAGCGGGCACGGCGATGGTGTCGCTGTAACCGTCGAAATGGTCGATCGGATAGTCCTGATCGTTGCGGATGAACGAATAGTTGAAGTCGCAGGCCGGAACGATGTTCCAGAGACCCATCGACTCGAGAATCAACGTGTCCACCTCGCTTCCGGGCGGAAACGTCGTGGGCGAGAGATAGCGCGTGCTTTCAGCCCCGACCCAGGCGACATCGAACCCGCCAGACTGAAACCAGGAAAACGCATCGACGCGATCGCCACCCACCTGCGTCGACGCGAACATGAGTCCTCCGAAGAACACAGAGTAGACCTTGCGGCGAGTCAGGCGGCTCACGGTCGCCCCTCCCGCGCCTTCGAGGATTTCGTGCCAGCATGTTCCGATGGGCGGGAATTTGCCGAGCTTTGCGATGCCCCGGTTCGCCTTTTCGCTTTCGACTCGCGAGGGGTGGTTTGCCTCGCATTTGATCTTGCCGAACTTCTTTCAGCAGTGCGGGTTGCGCCGGCCTGAGCGGTCGCGGTTCGTAGCGGCACCGCTTGATAGTCGATCAGAACGCGCCTTCCCGCAGGTTCTGTAAGTTTGAAGTCCCTGCTGGCGTCGAGAATGGGCTGAAGAATCTGTAAAAACTCTTGCAGCGAGAGGCCCTCCACAGATGCTTGCGCGGCATCCGGCGGGCCGTTCGCGTCTCGAACGACGGCGTTATGTGCGTGGACCAGATGACCGTGAACGGCGGAAGTCGGCCGGCGCTCGGTTATCACGAATTTTTCGTCATCGATTCTGGTGACGGGGTTCGATTTTGAATAATGGACTCGATCCACGCCCTGCGCATCGCGAATGATCTCGAACGCACCTTGATCCAGCCCGACCGTGGGAAACGTTTTGTAGGTCGGGAGCAGAAACAGAAGACGGCGTTGCCCCACCTTGAACTCGGGAGCGCAGCAGAGCCGCATCTGCAATGACCCAATCTGCCCGCCCGGAAGCACCAGCGAGAAATGCTTGTCGGCGGATGGAATCGCGCCTTTGAGATAAGTGACGTTTGAAAAGACCACCTCGGTCTCGATGCGCCGGGGCTTCTCGGCCCAATAGGATCGAACGCTTTGAACGTCGCCGATGACAACCTGCCCGGCGTGGTCGGCGAGCGTGAGGAGGTTCATGGCGACGACGGTTGACGCCGCCGCCGGGTCGGACATCGATGCGAGAAGCACCCCGCCGATCAATGCAAGCGCAATCAAAGGGTAGTCACGTACGATTTTTTGCCGGACACGATTCACGCCGGGTTTTCCCCCAGTGCGGCGAAGATGAGTCAAGAGGCATCCCCCGCCGAGTTTGCTCGGTCAAGCCGGACGACTCGAACGCGATCTGAAAAAGGCGACGAGGCGAGCAATTCCGAAAGCGACCCCATGATGGTATTGGTGGCGAATTTACCGGGTCAAGCGAACCGCAAACGCACAGTCCGATCATTGTGCGATGGTCCAAAAAAACAGGCCGGCCCCCAAGGCCGACCCGTTTATTCTGCAATTATTTCCCGCCGTGCAGTTGTGTAACTGATCGCGGACACCTGCGATGCTTTACAGGTCGCCAAACAATCGATCGATTGCCGTGGTCAGCTTCGAGTCCACGTCATAGGTTCCGTTTTCGATCGCGTTGCGTATGTCCACGATCCTTCGAGCCCTGGCCTCGGGAATTTCGGCCAGGCGGCTCAAGAACGTGGCGACCTCGGAAATCTCGACCCGATCGACGTTCGGGGTCGATCGGTCCGCGTCGCCGCGCCGAAAGGATTGATGCGCGAACTCCTGGAGCGTTGCGCTAGAGGCCATTGTTCCGACTGCGTTCACATCCGTCATCACTGTTACCATCCTTGCCTCTTTTCTGCCCCTCATCTTTCTAATTGACCTTTTCAAAACTGCCATGCGTTCGACTCATAATCTGCTGCTTGCAGGTGTTGATCCGAGGGAAGGCAGAAACTGCCAACCGCGAGCCCTCTATCACCACTGTCTCTCATACTGAGAATATCGGCCAACCACCACTGGAAACTACACTTTTTTCGGCGGTGACCACAAGATGTAGTTTCCGCCTCAAGGACTGATAAGACCGCAATTCTGACAAAAAAACGCGCGATTATCGGGCAATCTTCTGTTAACAATAGGCTAACAACCCTGTAACGGAGTCAGCGGTGATTCCACCACTGCAACTAGGGAATTGGCTGAGACCACCATATATTGTGGTGCAGTCCGATAAATAGTTTGTTAGGCTCGCGTCCCGGGCGACATGGTAACCCTCCGAAACTGCTCGAACATCGGCAATTATTGCGCGGGCGATAGACCCTCGTTCATTCGAGTCAAAAAGAATTCGAGAATATTCATTTTTTTCGCTCCGCCGCACCGCGTTTTTGGCAAGTTATAATCGCGTCCCATGACACCCACCGATTCGTTCGACCCTTCTGCGCCTCGCGAGGGATTCCCAGAATTGGAGCCGCGATACAATCGCGACGAGGCAGCGGTCGAAGCCGGGCGATGCCTGTTTTGCTTCGACGCACCCTGCACACGCGCTTGTCCTACGCACATCGATGTTCCCCGGTTCATCCGCCAGATTCTGCATGCCAATCCGGTCGGCGCCGCGGAGACGATACTGAGCGCGAACATCTTCGGCGGCTCGTGCGCCCGCGCCTGCCCCACGGAAGTGCTTTGCGAAGGCGCCTGCGTCGACAATACGCTCCTGAAAGCACCAGTTCGCATCGGACCGCTTCAGCGCTTTGCATGCGACGAGGCTCACGATCGCGGCATTCAATTCTTTGAGGCCGGACCGCCGACCGGAAAGCGCGTCGCCATCATCGGCAGCGGACCGGCCGGTCTGACCTGTGCCCATGAATTGAGAAAGCGGGGGCACGCGGTGGCGGTATTCGAAGCCCGCGAAATGCCGGGCGGGATCAATACCTACGGCATCGCCGCCTATAAGTACGACACCGCTTTTGCGCTATCAGAGGTGGAACGGGTCAACGCGATCGGCGGCATCGACTTGCGACTGAACTCTCCGGTGAACGGCGGGGGCGTCGCGAAGTTGCTGAGTGACTTCGATGCGGTCTTTCTAGCGGTCGGATTGGGCAAAACCGCGAAGCTTAACATTCCCGGCGAAGAGATTCCGGGCGTCTGGGAGGCCCTGGATTTCATTTTTCAAACGCACACGTTGCCACTGGATCACTGCCAGTGCGGGCGGCGGGTGATCGTGATTGGAGGGGGAAACACCGCGGTCGACGTTGCCACCGCGGCGGTGCGTCTGGGCGCCGAGGAGGTAGTCATTGCCTATCGCCGCGGCGAGCATGACATGCCCGCGTTCAAGTACGAATACGAACTTGCGAAGTCTGATGGAATTCAGTGGGAGTTCAACGCGTCGCCTGCGAGGATCGTCGAGAGCACCGGGATGGCCGCGGGCGTGGAATTCCTCCGGACGAAACTCAACGGCAGTGGCCGTGCCGCGAAGCTCGAGTTGATCCCGAATTCGGCGTTCACCATTGCCGCCGACATGGTGGTGAAGGCGCTGGGGCAGGAGCCTCTGCTGGATTTGTTGCGGGCGATTCCGGGCTTGAAAATCGACAAGGGGCGGGTGATCGTCGATCCGGCCAGCGGGGCGACGTCGGTTCCGAAGCTATTTTCGGGGGGAGATTGCACGTCAAAAGGGGCCGAAGTGGTGGATGCCGTGCAGGCGGGCAAAGTCGCGGCGGCGGGCATCCATGCAGCGCTGACGGTTTGATCGAGGTGAACGATACGCAGGTCGCCGTCCGCCGAGACGGCGGACGCTACTTGCTCCGCTCCGCCTTGTCGGGCCGCACGTGCGGAAACGGATTCTCGTCGTGTTCGCGCGAAATCATGTTTACGCCCCGCGCGATTTCGAGCAGGCGAAATGCGATCACCATGTTGATGAGCTGGCCGAGCATGAACACCAGATCGTGTCGATAAGCCGCATAGATCATCAGCACCAGCGTCGCAAGAATCCCGAGATGGACGGCCCAGGCCGGCACGAGCACGCGGCGGCGCTTGCGGGTGACATACCATTGACCCATCAGGCAGAAAATCAACAGCGCCTGGGCGGCCAGCCCGACAAGAACCCAGCTCGGCGGAATCCGCGTCGTTTCCGTGACCGCATCGAGCCATCCGGACCAATCCACCGCCGCGAGAAGCTCGCGCTGCTGCTGCCCGCTCTCAAGGACATTTGGGGTCAAGGCGCGTCGCCTCCGACCTTGGAAGCGGAAGTCGCCGATACTTTTCTGGAAAAACGTCCCGGCTGATAGTCAGTCAACTGTCGTTCGACGATCGTCTGCGTTTCGCGGTCGAACCCGAAGGAGAGCATCTCTTCCATCGCTCGCTCCACGCTCCAACCCTGCCGCTCGATTCGGTAGAGCGCGCAGAGCAGACCCGTGCGATGGCGGCCGGCCGAGCAATGGACGAGCACGGGCTGATTGGCCGGATCGTCGACGGTTTTGAAAAACGCCGCGATTTGTTCGTCGGGCACGGGTTGGCGGCTCTCGATCGGAATATTGACGACTTGGACGCCGCTGGCTTCCGCGGTCTCGCGCTCGTCGGGCACGTTTCGGCTGGTCCCCTCGCGGGCGATGACGATGGTCTTGATGTGATGTTCCTTTGCGAGGTGCCGGATTTCGCCGCGCTTCGGCTGGGCCGAGCGATAGAGAATTCCCTCGTGAACCACTGCAAATCGCTTCGGTTCACCGTAATAACGTGAATAGAGCGAACCGCCGACTACGGCCAGGCCGATGACCAGCGTTGCAATCGCAACGCGGCCGCGCGTGCGATTTCGGACGGACACACTATCTTCGGGCGACGACATGACCGGACCACTCCTCGATGAATCGTATCCCGGCGTAACCCCCATCACAAATACCAACTCGCCAGAGGATCAGCGTATCATCGGCGCATCCTCCCGTTTCGCCCAGACCTGAAAGGTCCGGGAGCGCGCAGGCAAACGATCGTCTCAGAAGAACTTCGGGCGTCTGAATTGAGGCACATTGCGCCGTGAAAATTCGGATTCTTCGATGAGAATCTCCTTCGCGCTTCGCCGGGGCCCTGCCGGGCCGCGGCTAAACGAATCGGGCACTTCCTGATGCCTCGGAGCGACGAAATCAGCTTGACCGCCGCCTCAGCAGCAGCAGAAAAATCGGCACGCCCACCATCGCGGTGACGACGCCGGTCGGCAGGACCGCGCTCGACAGGGTGCGCCCAGTTGCCAGGCCGACCCAACCCAGGGCGAGTTGACTGAACCAGTCGCAGACGGCCAGAAACACGCCGCCGGCCAGCGCTGCGCAGGGGAGGAGCAGGCGGCAATCGTGCCCCACGATCAGCGCGACCATCTGCGGCACGACCAGGCCGACGAATCCGATGGGGCCGCACGTCGCCACCACCGTGGCCGTGGCGAGCGACGCGAAGACGATGCACACGGTTTGCAGCCGCGCGATGTTGACGCCGCGTGTCGCGGCGATCTCGTCGCCGATCATGTACTGATTCAGCGCTTGGGTCCGGGAGATTAGCACGATCCAGCACAGCGCCATCAGCGGCAGTTGCGCAAGCGAGTCGCGCAGGCCGATGGTGACGATCGAGCCCATCATCCAGCGGACCATGTCAAACGTCTGACGCTCGGTGGAAAGGTACATTACGAACATCATCATGGCGGAGCAGAAGAGGCCCATCGTTACGCCGGCCAGGAGCAACTCGTTCGTCGTCAGCCGGCGAATGCCGCGCGTGAAAAGAAACAGCGTCCCGATGACAGCGCCGGCTCCGGCGAACGCGCTCAGTGCCACGCAGGATACACCCCACGCCGCCGCATCCCAGCCGAGCTTTAGCGCAATCAGCGCCCCCAGCGAGCCGCCGCTGGAGATTCCGAGCGTGTACGGCGTGGCCAGCGGATTGCGAAACAGCACTTGAAAAACTCCGCCGCAGAGGCCGAGCGTGATTCCGGCCTGAACCGCCAACAGCGCTCGCGGTAGCCGCAGGTTGAATGCGATGTTGTAGGCCGTCGGGTATTCAGTCGGGCTCCGCCAGGCACGCCAGACCTCGGGCACGCCGATGCGGCTGTCGGCGGGACCCACGGCCGGGCTGAACAGAAAAACAAGCCCGAGGAGCAGCGTACAGCCGGTCAGCCAGAGGAAATATCGCCCGGGACTCAAGGGTGTTATTTCTCCGCCAAGCCAGTGCCGGAAATTCTAGACGCGGTCAGCACGCGCATCGCCCCGTCCGCCGTCGCGGCAATCGACAGTTCCACGCCATAGATCGGTGCGAGCACTTCCGGCGTCAGCACGTCATCGGCGCAACCGATGGCCGCCAGCCGCCCATCGTCGAGCAGCAACGCATGCGTGCAAAACCTCGCGGCCAGATTGAGGTCGTGCGTCACGACGAGCACCAGCAATCCCTCCGCCACCGCCAGCTCTCGGAGCATCCCGAAAATGTCAAGCTCGTGTCGCAAGTCGAGCGAGGCGGTCGGCTCATCCAGCAGCAGCACGCGCGGTTGCTGAGCCATGGCCGCGGCCAGGTGAACGCGCTGCGCTTCGCCGCCGGACAGCGTGGACAGCATTCGCGACTCGAACGAGCGGGTGCGTGTCCGATCCATGACCGAGCGGGCGATCGACCGGTCCGCGGCGCCCTCGAAGAAGCCGCCGCGCCGGTGCGGAAAGCGGCCCATCAGCACGACATCGCCCGCCGGAAGCGGGAAGTCGCTGGACGGGTTTTGCGGGAGGAACGCGATGGACCGCGCCCGATGCGGCGAAGCGATTCGAGAAAGCGGCGTTCCATCCAGCAGGACATGGCCGGACGTGGGCGTATGCAATCCGGCCGCGAGTCGAAGCAGCGTGCTTTTTCCGGCGCCATTCGGACCGACCACACCCCAACATTCGCCGGCATGAAGCTCCGCCGAGAGCGGTCCCAGGAAGCTCGGTCGCGCGGGAAAGCCGAACGCGACGCGGTCAAGTGACATGTTCGCGCCAGACTCAATCAAAACGTCACCTCGGGGTGAAGGATCGCGGCGAGGCGCTCGATGGAATCCGCGATGCGCGGCGAGGGTATCACAAGATCGGCGTCCGTGAAGACATGTATGCGGCCGTTCTTCGTAGCCGGCATCGAACCCAGCCGTCGCCACTGCGTTCGGACGGACTCGGTTAACTCGGTGATCTCGCGCTTGCTTGAGGGCATGACTTCGATGATCACCTCCGGCCGCGCGACGAGAATCGATTCAAGACTCACCTCGGGATAGGCGACATCGACACGGCCGAAGACGTTTTCGCCTCCGGCGCGCCGGATGATCTCGTCGACAAATGTGTTTCTTCCGCATGTCGTCACCCGTGCAAGCGAATCGAGCGGGCGATCGGTGGTGAAGAGGACGCGGGGCCGCGTTTTACCGGCAATCCGTTCGGTCACTCGATCGACTCGCTCGGTAATCTGCTGTGTCAGCGCGGCGGCCTGTTCGTGCCGACTCAATAGATCGCCCAACTCCCGAATGGTGCGGAAGATGTCGTCATAGCTCTCGGTGGGGTCGTGATAGAGGGCGATCTGGTTGGCCTCGCAAAGCTTTTCGACTTCCCGCATTTTGCCGCGGGCAATGATCAGATTCGGCTTGAGCAGAAGAATTCGTTCGAGATTGGGATCGATCAGCCCGCCGACGCGCGGCAATTCGTTTTGGCCCTTTGGGAGGCGGCAGAAGTCGCTCACGCCGACGAGGCGGTCGGACGCGCCGAGCGCGAAGATGATTTCGGTGGCATTGGGCGCGATGGAAATGACGCGCAAATCCGACCCGGATATTCTCTGCGGGGAATTGTTTTGATTCAGATCATCCGAGTGAGCTGTCGGCGCGCGATCGCACGATGAAGACCAACTCCATGCCAACGCCGCCCCGACCACACATGAAAGGCGCCAGGATTTGTGAGGACGAGTCATTCCGAAAGTCGCCGTGTGCCACTGCTCTGTGAGCAGTGTAGAGCGCGGAACGAACTTCGGACAGGATAACCGGCCTGGCCCGTAGTGAGGCGACGTATACTTGAATCGATTCAGCGGATGAGATTTCTTCTAAGCGGAGATCGGATTCGTCCGCTGCACTGCTCGCAGAGCAGTGGCACACGATCAGCAGCGGCCCGCGATGCGGACGATTTCTTCGACGGTGGTGGCGCCGAGACGGATTTTTTCGATACCGTCGTCGACCAGGAATTTCATACCCTGCTCTTTGGCCAGCGCTCGGAGCCGCTCCGTCGGCTCGTTGCGGACGATCAGCTCGGACGACCGATCGTCGATCTCGAAAAGTTCGTACACCCCCACGCGGCCGACGTAGCCGGTGCCGATGCAGCGGCGGCAGCCCTTGCCGCGCATCGGCTCGAAGTCGAGCTTCGCGGGATCGAGTCCCAGCGCCTGCCACAGGTGCGGCGGAGGTGAGTCCGGGGCTTTGCAGTCCGGGCACACGCGGCGGCACAGTCGCTGCGCCAGGACGCCAAGAAACGAGGACGAGATGAGGTACTCCGGCACGCCGAGGTCGCGAAAGCGAGCCACCGCGCTGATCGAGTCGTTGGTGTGAACCGTGCTGAGCACGAGGTGCCCCGTCAGTGCCGCCTGCACGGAAATCTGCGCGGTCTCGGCGTCGCGGATTTCGCCGACCATGATGACGTCGGGATCCTGGCGGAGCATGGAGCGCAGGCCGCTGGCGAAGGTGAGGTTCGCGTCCTTGTTGACCTGCACCTGGCGAATGACGCTGTTGCGATATTCGACGGGGTCTTCGATGGCGATGATGTTCTTCTGCGGCGACGCGACACACTTCAGCGCCGCATAAAGCGTCGTCGATTTTCCCGAACCGGTGGGACCGGAGACCAGAATCATCCCGTGCGCGTTCTGAATCAATCCCTGAAAACGCTTGAGCAGATTGCTGTTCATGCCCAACTCGCTCAGCGTGATGGATTCCGATTCGTTGCGCAGAATACGAAGCACGACGGCCTCGCCCCAGATGGACGGCAGCATCGCCACGCGCAGCACGACCTCGATGCCGTTGCTCTTGTGATCGAACGCTCCGTCCTGCGGCGCCCGCACCTGCGAAATGTCCAGCCGTGCGAGAATCTTGATGCGCGAGACGATGGCCCGGTGCATGGCCAGCGGCGGCGCGGCGATCTCGCGCAGCACGCCATCGACGCGGATGCGGATGCGCAGCTCCTTCTCCCCCGGCTCGATGTGAATGTCCGACGCCCCCTGCCGCACGGCCTCGTTGATCATATCGCGGACAAGGCGGATGACCGGCTGGCTGTCGTCGCCCTCGACGTTCTCGTCGACCTTGTTGATCGCGTCGCTGACCGAGAATTCCTGGAGATACTTGCTTGACCCATAGGCACGCTCAATCATCCCCACGATGTCGCTCTTCGACCCGTGGCAGACCTCTACTTCCTTCTTGGTGAAGCGGCGCACCTGATCCACGCCCGTCAAATCGGCCGGATTTTCCATGATGAGCGTGATGACACCGTCCAGATCGAACAGCGGGAACATCACGTGCCGGCGAGCCAGCTCTTCGGTGAACAGTTCGGCGTTCTGCAATCGGGGGATGTAGTCGGAGAGGTGCGCGTAGGATACCTGTAAGCGCATCGCCCGAAGCGCATTCACCTGCGCGTCGGTAAACAGCTTTCGCTTGCGGAGGACTGATTCAAGATCGCTCGACTTTTCCGCCGCCTCCTGCTCGGCCTTGTCGACTTCGGCGGGCGCCAGCAGCCCCATCGACAGCAGTTGATCGCGCAGCTCGTTGGAGGCGTTAAGCACCGGCCTTGCCTCCCGCGCCGACCAGTTCCGCCTCGCGCGCTTTTTCCGCGTTTGCCGCGGCTTCGCGCTGAGTCTTGGCGGCCTGGATGAGGGTCTGCTCGTCGGGGCCGGTGGCGTCGAGAAACTGCATGCCGATCTGATAGGTGGGCTTGTGATCGATCATCGCGCAGCGGCGCACGACCACGCGCACCGCGAGGTGCTGCTGCGGGATGCCGTCGGCGGTGGTCACGTCGGAGATGTGCAGGGTGAGGCGCAGATTCTTGGGAATGAAGATGCCGCAGCGAATGCCGACGCCGCCGGCGCTGACGTCGATCACGTCGAGGCCCGAAAGCGCGTCCGGAAAACTCAGTCGAAACTGCGCAGCATGATCGGGATGCGGCTCGACGCGCGATTGAAACGCGGTCTCGTGCCGCTTGTGCTGACGGGCGAGTTCGTCCACCGTGGGGGGTCGCATGGTATCGGCATATCGGAGATTCGGACGTGCCGATTCAGAAGCGAAACGGGCGGAAACCCGCGCTGATCAGAACTGACCGATCGCGCGGCCCGTTTAGCCCAGTCCCGAAGGGCCCGGGAGTGCGCGAGAAAAGGTTCGCGTCCACGCTGCACGGCGAACCGCGCCGAAGGCGCCCGATAACCGAAACCGATTTATCGGCCCGCCACCACCCGATTCGCCAGCCGCCCTATCCCCTCGATCTCGACCGCGATCTCATCGTTCGGCTTCAGAAACACCGGCGGCGTCCGCGCGGAACCAACACCCGCCGGCGTACCCGTGAGAATGACCGTGCCCGGAAGCAGCGTGAACTGGTGCGAGAGATAACTAACCAGCGCCGGCACGCTGAAGATCATGTCGGAGGTGTTGCCATCCTGCATCAGCTCGCTGTTCAGGTGCGACCGAACCGGGAGATTTTCCGGTGCCATCTCATCGGCAGTCACGATCAACGGTCCCAGCGGACAAAAGGTATCGAAGCTCTTTCCCCGCGCCCATTGCTTGTCGCGCCGCTTCTGGCAGTCCCGCGCCGATACGTCGTTGGCACAGGTGTAACCGAACACGTGGTCCAGCGCGGCCGCTTCGCTCACGTCTTTCGCGCGCCGGCCGATGATCACGCCCAGCTCGGCTTCGAAATCGACTTCATCCGGCGCCGAGGCGGGCAGCGCAATCGAATCGTCCGGCCCGATCACTGACGTCGTCGCCTTCAAAAAGATGATCGGCTCCTCGGGCGTCGACTCCGCCTTCATCTCCTTCGCATGATCTGCATAGTTGCGGCCGATCGCAATGATGTTCGGCGGATCGAGCGGGGCGAGTCGCCGCCCGATGCGGATCGCCTGGATGGCCGTTTCAAACTTTCCAAATAAATCTCCGATCAGGGGACGCGCTTGCGCCGCACCCACCACTTCGCCCCAGATCGGCGAATCGCCGTTAGCAAGAAAGCGAACGATTTTCACACACGCTCCTCGACGGGCGCGACCGCCGGCACGACCGGAAACGCCCCCCGGACCTCCGGCTGTGGAAAGCGGGCCGGCACGGGAACGACTTCACGGCGGCCGAAGGCGAAGCGCCCAAGCCGCACTCTCGCTCCGATGAACAGCGACAGCATCGCGGGGACCACCAGCATGGTGAACAGCGTCGAAAGCGTCAGGCCGCCCAGCACGACCGCGCCGATGCCGCGATACATTTCGGCGCCCGAGCCGGGGCGAATGACCAGCAGCAATTCGCCGACCAGCGTGGTGATGACCGTCATCATGATCGGCCGCCAGCGCGTCGCCACCGAAAGGGCGATCGCCTCGTTGCCTTCCATGCCGTCACGAATGAAGTTCAGCGCCTGGTGGACGATCAGCACGCCGTTGTTGACGACGGTTCCGAGGAGAATGACGAAGCCAAGAATCGTGAGGATGTCCAGTTCCTGCACCGCCATGGCCGGGTTGTTCCATGTCCATTGATGGACGAGCCACAGACCCACGAAACCGCCGACCACGGCCGGCGGCACTGACAGGATGATGACGAATGGATACGCGAATGATTCAAAAAGCCCCGCCATCACCAGGAAGCAAACCAGGAACGACAAAAGCAGCAGCCATTTGAGCGAGTTCCAGGTCGTCACCAATTTGTCCGCGTTGCCTGCCAGATTCACGGTGATCGACGATGGCAGCTTGATCTTCGTTTCACCATATCCTTCGGCGCGCATCGGCCCCACAATCTCGTTCTCAATAATGTTCATCGCATCGGGCAGGCGCACGCCCTCCGGGGGCCGCACCGTCAGCTTTACGGCCTGCTGATTCTCGATGTGCCGAATTTGCTCCGGCGCGGTAGTCCGATCCATGCGGCACACAGATGAGAGCGGCACGATCTTGCCGGTGGGCGTGTAAATCGGAACCGCGGAAACGGCTTCCGAGGTGCTGAGGCCGGTGAGGTCGTCCTGCGTGCCGATCACTTTCACCGCAAGGTCGATGCTCTGGCCGCCCTCGCGATATTGCCCCACCACGCGGCCGTCGCCGCAGGCGCGGATGATCGAACCGATGTCGGCGGTGGTGAGGCCGACGTCGCCCGCTTTGACGCGATCGGGCACGAACTGGTCTTCCCGTCGCTCGGCGTCGAACTTCTGCGGGTTGGCCTCGACGTAGCCGAATCGCTGCGTGCAGGCGCTCTTCAAATCCTGAGCCGCGCGAATCACGGTGTCGAGGTCGTCGCCGCGCACTTCGAGATCGAGCGTGCTGCCCGGGTCGCCGGGGAAAATCGAAACCTGAAAGAAGATCGGAAAAGCATCGGGAATTCCAAAGCCGCTGGACGCGAGGACGTTGGTCAGCGGCTTGATGCTTGCTTCATCGGCGCTGGAACATCCCATGAAGCAGGTTCCGTTGAACGCAACATAAAAGAAATCCTGGATGGGCGGCGGCGGTACGCGCCATTCGGCGATCTGACGCTTCAACTCGCGGATTCTCTGGCGGGCGCTCTTTCGCTCGGCGCGCTTCGATTTTGCATCGGCCAGGACCGCCTCCTGCTGCTTGATTTGTCCGTCGAGCGGGCCGACGCCGTACTGTTCGACGATGTTCTGCCAACGCTCCATGAGCTGCGCAAATTCCGGCGTGCCGCGACGCGCCTCCCAAAACGGACGAATCCCAATCAAACCCTTTGAATCGTTGCCATCTTCCAGCTCTCGTCCGATCCGCTGGAACTCGGCGACGTTGTAGCCGGGCGGCGTGATGAGAAACCCGAAAATCAAGTTGCGATTTCCGCTGGGCAGGTACGTCTGCGGCGGCGCCAGCGCGATGCTCAACGCGATCGAGCCGCCAGTCATGCCGAGGACCACCGCCAGCCGCGCGATCGTGCTACGATTCATCCAGCGCACCGTGTCACCGAGCCGCCGGGCGATGCCGCTCACCTGCATCTCGTCCACGTACTTTGTCCGGCGCAGCATCTTGGAGCACATCACCGGCACGACCGCGATGGCCACGAGCAGCGCCAGGGCCATTGAACCGGCGATGGCGATGGCGATGTCCTTGAAGAGCTGCCCCGCCTCCTCCTGCACGAACACGATGGGCAGAAAGACCACGATGGTCGTCAGCGTGTTCGCCAGCACCGCGCCCCAAACCTCGGACGCCCCGTCGGACGCGGCCTGCATCGCCGACTTGCCCATCTCGCGATGCCGGAAAATGTTTTCCAGCACCACGATGGCGCAGTCCACCACCATGCCGACCGCGAAGGCCAGCCCCGCGAGGAGCACGACGTTGATCGAGCGGTTGAACGCGGGAATGATCAAAAACGTGCCGATGATGCAGATCGGAATCGAGACCGCGATGATGAACGTGGCACTCAAGCTGCGCAGATAAAAGAACAGCACCAGAATCGTGAGCAAGCCGCCCCAGTAGATGTTGCTCTTGACCAGTTCGATCGCGCTGTGAATATAGGTCGTCTCGTCGTAGACCTGCGTCAGGTCGAGTTTCAAACCCTTGGGTTCCAACACTTCTTTGTTGGCGGCGGTGATGGCCTCCTTCAATCCTTCCATCGCCTCGATGACGTTCGCGCCCATTTTTCGAAA